>OHWH01000503.1_pt1 | contig 27631 bp, 16 predicted proteins | sample 1579701 | NCBI WGS metagenome assembly OHWH01 (sample SAMEA3882515, study PRJEB24775) | human gut metagenome | biome: human-associated habitat; feature: intestine environment; material: feces | place: Netherlands | collected 2009/2010 | reverse complement strand
TAGGAAAGGCAAAATTTTTTACACTTCTATTACTTCTTTATCACACATAAGCAAAGTCGCAGGGCATGAAGCAGCTGATGTCCGGCGGCGGTGTCATCCTCATCGGCACCCAGCTGATCCCGCTGCTCTCTGGTTTGTTCGGCTAATCAACAAGCGATAGGAGGAAAACCCGCCATTGTTCGATAATATTTTCGCAGCAATCGAAAAATGGATGAGGGAACTTCTTTCCGGCATGGTGGAGTCCAACCTGAGTACGATGTTCACAGCGGTCAACCAACAGACCAGTGAGATCGCTGCTCAGGTCGGGCAGACACCGCAAGGGTGGAACAGCAGTATTTTCAGCATGATCCGCAACATTTCGGATTCGGTGGTGATTCCCATTGCGGGAATCATCATTACGCTGATCCTTTGCTACGAACTGATCTCGATGCTGACGGAACGGAACAATCTGCACGATGTAGACACATGGATGTTCTTCAAGTATTTCGTGAAGATGTGGATCGCGGTCTATCTCGTCAGTCATACGTTCGATATTGCAATGGCGGTATTTGACATTGGGCAGTCGGTGGTAAATTCTTCCTCCGGCATTATCCGTGGCAATACCGCCATTGATATTAGTTCTCTTTCCATGCAGATGCAGGCGGCAATGGCAACAATGGCGATTGGCGAACTGGTGACGCTGGCATTGGAAACCCTTGTTGTAAGCTGGTGTCTGAAAATTCTGTCGGTGGTTATCACAGTGATAATGTACGGCAGAATGATAGAAATATACCTCTACACTTCGCTTGCTCCGATTCCATTTGCAACTATGAGCAACCGTGAATGGGGTCATGTGGGTACGAACTACTTCCGGGGACTGTTCGCTCTGGCATTTCAGGCGTTCTTGATGATGGTCTGCGTGGCAATCTATGCAGCCCTCATCGGCAGCATCCGAGTATCTTCGGATATTCACTCGGCGTTGTTCGGCACGATGGCCTACACGGTGATTCTTTGCTTCTCGCTGCTCAAAACGGGAAGTCTGTCCAAACAGATCTTCGGTAGTCACTAAATCCGGGAAAATCCAATGAAAGAAAAAGACAGCAGACAACGCCGTTTCCCGGCGGCGGTCTAGCTGTTCTGGTGATAAATGGCCTATGTAACGATTCCCAAAGACCTTTCCAAAGTGAAAAACAAGGTCTTTCTGAACCTGACGAAACGCCAGCTAGTGTGTATGGGGTTTGCAGCAGGCATTGGCGTTCCGTTCTATTTTCTTATGCGCGACACGCTGGGAACCAGCAATGCAGCGGCAGGCATGGTGCTCCTGATGCTGCCGGAATTTTTCTTTGCTCTGTACGAGAAAAACGGGATGCACCTTGAAACCATCCTGACGAATTTTATCAGTGTCCGATTCAAACGCCCTGCGGTACGCCGCTATGAGGTCGAAAACCTGTATGAGCGGGAATTGGAAACCGCAGCACCGATCCAGAAGAAAGGAGGCATCCTTGGTAAAAAGTGAACCGAAGAAGAAACCGCAGTTCGGCGGCTTCTTCCAGAGGTTCTTTCGGAAATCCGAAAAGAGCCAGAAGGAACAGCGGTTGACTGTGCAGCGTTCCATTCCATATCTGGAAATGGGGCGCGACGGTATCTGCCGGGTGGAGGAACATCTGTATTCCAAAACCGTCCGATTCTACGACATTAACTACCAGCTGGCGCAGAACGAGGATAAAAATACCATCTTTGAAAGCTGGTGCGACTTCCTGAACTACTTCGATGCCAGCATCCGCTTTCAGTTGTCGTTCATCAACCACAAAAGCGATATGAGCGAGTACAACAAGGTCATCCAGATCGAGCCGCAGCATGACCGGTTTGATGATGTGCGCATGGAATATGCGCAGATGCTGAAACAGCAGCTTGCCAAGGGCAATAACGGTCTGGTTCGCACGAAGTACATCACGTTCAGCATTGAAGCAAAGAGCGTCCGGGAAGCAAAGCCCCGGTTAGAGCGTATCGAAACCGATATTCTCAATAATTTCAAGGTGCTGGGCGTGAAAGCCTACCCGCTGAACGGCGTGGAACGGCTGCAGATCATGTACGAAACCTTTCATCAGGAGGAGCAGCAGAAGTTCGATTTCAGCTATGACCGCATCCTGCAGAGCGGCATGACGACGAAAGACTTCATTGCCCCGACCAGCTTCCTGTTCAAGAGCGGAAAGGACTTTATGATGGGTGACACCTACGGTGCTGCATCCTATCTGAACATCCTTGCCCCGGAACTGACGGATAAGGTGTTGGCCGAGTTTCTGGATATGGACAAAAATCTGGTGGTCAGCATCCATGTGCAGTCGGTAGACCAGTTGAAAGCAATCAAACTGATCAAGGGCAAAATTACCGACCTGGATCGTATGAAAATCGAGGAACAGAAGAAAGCTGTGAGGTCTGGTTATGATATGGAAATTATTCCGAGCGACCTTGCAACTTATGGTGGCGAGGCCAAGAAGATTCTGGATGATCTGCAAAGCCGCAATGAGCGTATGTTCCTTGTTACGGTGCTGTTCCTCAATACGGCCAAGACCAAACAGGAGTTGGATAGTGCTGTGTTTCAGACTGCTGGTATCGCTCAGAAGTTCAACTGTACGCTGAACCGTCTGGATTATTTGCAGGAGCAGGGCCTTATGAGCAGCCTGCCGCTGGCAAATAATCTCGTTCCCATCAAGCGCGCACTGACGACCACTTCCACCGCGATTTTTGTTCCGTTTACGACGCAGGAGCTTTTCATGGAGGGCGATTCCCTCTATTACGGTCTGAACGCGGTATCCAACAACATGATTATGGCAGACCGCAAACAGCTCAAAAACCCGAACGGCCTAATTCTCGGCACACCGGGAAGCGGTAAGTCGTTCAGTGCAAAGCGTGAAATTACAAACGTGTTTTTCACCACAACGGACGATATTATCGTGGCAGACCCGGAAGGCGAATATTATCCACTGGTGGAAGCACTGGGTGGTCAGGTTATCCATATTTCATCCACCAGCCGGGATTACATCAACCCGATGGATATTAACCTGAACTACGCGGACGATGATAACCCCCTGGGCATGAAATCGGACTTTATTCTTTCCCTGTGCGAACTGATTATGGGCGCACGGGATGGCATGGAGCCGGAGGAAAAGTCGGTCATTGACCGCTGCCTGCCACTGGTCTACCAGAAGTATCTGAACGACCCGAAGCCGGAAAATATGCCAACGCTCGGTGATCTGTACGACTGCCTGCGGGAGCAGAAAGAACGGCAGGCGCAGCGTATCGCCACGGCACTGGAAATCTACGTTAATGGTTCGCTGCGGGTGTTCAACCACCAGACCAATGTGGAACTGGATAATCGCATTATCTGTTTTGACATCAAGGAGTTGGGCAAACAGCTGAAAAAACTGGGGATGCTCATCGTTCAGGATCAGGTCTGGAACCGCGTTACCATCAACCGCAACAGCAAAAAGAACACCCGGTACTATATAGACGAGTTCCACCTCCTGCTGAAAGAGGAACAGACCGCTGCATACAGCGTCGAAATCTGGAAGCGGTTCCGAAAATGGGGCGGTGTACCGACAGGAATTACGCAGAACATTAAGGATTTGCTGGCCAGCCGGGAAATCGAGAACATCTTCGAGAACAGCGATTTTATTTATATGCTCAACCAGGCATCCGGCGACCGACAGATCCTTGCAAAGCAGCTGAATATTTCACCGTTCCAGCTGTCGTATGTGACGAACAGCAACGAGGGCGAGGGGCTGCTGTTCTACGGCAATACGATTATCCCGTTCAAGGATAAGTTCGACACTTCGCTGAAACTGTACAGCCTGATGACAACGAAGCCCAATGAGATGGGAAAATATAAGGAGAAAAAAGAAGCATGAACACATCGAATGTTTTTGACCGACTGAGCCGCAAAATTCATCATCACTCTGACATGGAGCCGCACGAAAGCGATTCCGGCCCGCCCTTTGGTGAGGTGGAGCCGCTCAACTTCCACGATGAAGAATCGGTGGTGCATACGGTGCTGGAAGATTTCTATGCCGTTGGCACACTGGCCGATGAACTGACTGACAGCTTTCACATGGAAGCCCGCGGTTATCTTGACCGTGAGGAAGTGGACGCCCGTCTGATCGCCTTTGCCCGGAAGCTGGAACAGGTGCTTGACAAGTGGGAAACCCACGCAGCCCTGATCGCATGACGGTTCCAGCCGGAAGGAGGTGATTTCCATAGCAGACAAAAAGTTTCGGGGCAGAGATAAAATCGTCCAGAAAATGACCAAGGATGGTCTGGTGGATGAAAACCTCCGCACCGGGGAACAGAAGTCCGCAACCGCAGCAGAAAAGCCGGAGCAGGAAGATTCGGCAAAAGAAACTGCGGAAAAGGAAACAGACAAAGAACCTGTCATGGACGAAGAAATCTGTATGGATGCCGAGGATGGGAAAGAGGAACCACCCCGGCATCACAGTACCGCCAAGCAGAGCGCAGACTATTATAAAGCGCATCAGGAGGATGGTAAGCCGAAAGATGCGTCTGCGGAATCGGATGCAGAGCCGCCCACAAAGAAAGGCCGACTTTCTTTTGAGGATGAAAAAGGCGGCATTGTCCGTGGCATGGGGATGGGCGTTAAGAAGGTGGCCAAGAAAGGAGTGGATACCGCCACCGGGTTCGCCCATCAGAAAGTACATCAGGTAGAAAAGGACAATTCCGGTGTGGAAGCTGCTCACAAGTCGGAAGAAGCCGCCGAACGCCTGCACCACTTTGTCAAAGGCAGGAAAAAGCCCAAAGACAAATCTGCCAGAGCAGAGAAAAGAGGTGGCGAGGATCAGAAGTCCAGCCGCCTGAAATTCTCTGAGAGCGAGGGCGGTACTGCAGAAAATGCAGCAGAACCGCCGCTGAAAAAGAAACAGCCCCAGCCACCGCCGACTGCCGCAGGAGGTGAATCAAAAACAGTCGGTGCGAAGTTTTACCAGAAAAAGCAGTATAAGGATGCTTATGCAGCCGCCAAGCGCGGCCAAAAAGCCGGAACTGCCGCCAGCAAGCAGGCAGCAGCGACAACCAACACCATTACGGAAAAAGCAAAGGCGGCGGTGCAGGAGATCGTCGCGCAGAATAAAACCCTGTGGGTCGGTATTGGTGTTGGCATCCTTCTGGTGATGGTCATGCTGGGAGCCTTTTCAAGCTGTGGTGCAGCAATTCAGGGAACAGGCAGTACCTTTGTGGGAACGACATATCCCAGCAAGGATGCCGACATGAAAGGTGCGGAAGAAGATTATCTGGAACTGGAAAAAGAACTGGATAAGCAGATTCGGCAGATGGAATCCACCCATCCGGGCTATGATGAATACCGCTATCAACTTGACGAGATCGGGCATGACCCATATCAGCTTATTTCCCATCTGACTGCGGTCTATGAGCAGTTCACCAGAGGACAGGTCAAGCCTGTTATCAAGGAACTGTTCAAGCAGCAGTATCTCCTGAAAGTGTGGGAAACCATTGAGATTCGCACTCGTATGGAAACCAGAGTAGGGGTTCGGCCAACGATTGATGCTTTTGGAAATGTCAGCATGGAAACCTATACCTATCAGGAAGAAGTGGAGTATGAATACAAAATCCTCAACGTCCTGCTGAAAAATAAAGGCTTCGACACCATCGCGCGGAAGAATATGAACCAGAAGCAGACCGGGCGGTACGATGCCTATAACCTGACCTACGGCAACCGCCCCGAACTGTTCGGTGCAGGCTCCCCGACATACAGCGGCGGCACAACGGGCAGTATCGGCACAGGCGGCGGTACTGGTGGTTCCGGCGGTGGCTTCAAGTATGATATTCCATCGGAAGCATTGTCGGACGAAAAGTTTGCAAAGATGATAAAGGAAGCCGAAAAGTATCTCGGTATGCCGTATGTGTGGGGCGGAAGTTCCCCAAGCACCAGTTTTGACTGCTCCGGCTTTGTCTGCTGGGTCATCAATAACTGCGGCAATGGGTGGAGTGTTGGGCGCACAACGGCCAACGGCCTGCGCGGGAAGTGCAGCTATGTTTCTCCTGCGGATGCGCAGCCCGGCGACCTGATCTTCTTTGAGAAAACCTATAATACCGTTGGCGCGTCGCACGTTGGAATCTATGTCGGCAATGGCATGATGATCCACTGCGGCGACCCCATTTCCTACACCAGCATCAATTCGACCTACTGGCAGAGCCACTTCTTAGGCTTTGGCAGAATCAACTAAGGAGGGACGATGGGCAAAAAATTACAGAAATATCTGGATGAAGCCGAAAAGACAGAACAGCAGATCGCGGAACTGGAGGAACGGCTGAAAACCATCCGGGCAGCACAGAAAAAGGAAGAGGACAGCGAAATCATCCGTGCCATCCGCAGCACCAAGATGGGCGGGCGCGAACTGCTGGCTCTGCTGGACAACATTCAGGCGGGCAATGTGACGTTCCTGACCGCTGTAAACAACGCTTCGGAAGAAGCAGAAACGGAGGAAGCGATTGAAAAAGATGCTTAAACGGCTGGGTGTTGTTATTCCCAGCACAATTCTGACCCTGCTGATGGCGGTGGGCTTTTCGACCCCGGCCTTTGCCTATGTGGATACCACTGAGGTGGCAGAGGAACCTGTGCAGGTAATCGAGGAAGCAGAGCCGACCGAGGAAGAAAAGATTCCGTTCACCATCGCGGGCAACGGTGAGGTGGAGGACAACATGGTGGATGACCCCAGCAAGGAGTTCTTCACGGTCAAGACGAAGGGCGGCAACACGTTCTTTCTGGTGATCGACCGGGCGCGAAACAGCGAAAACGTCTATATGCTCTCGATGATCGATGAGTACGATTTGCAGGAGTTTCTGGATGATGAAGAGCGGAACGGCAAGCAGGAAGAAGAAACGCCTGCGGTAGTTCTGCCCGAAACCAAACCCGAACCTACCCCGGATGTGGAAATCGAAGAACCGAAAGAGGAATCGAGCGGTGGCATGAATAAGATTCTGCTGCTGGTATTCGTGGCGGCACTGGGCGGTGCAGGTGCTTTCTTCTACTTCTACATTTATAAGCCGAAGCCGAAAGAAGAAACGCCGCAGAGTGAAAATCTGGAAACCGACCAGAGCCTTGCGACGGTGAACGAGGATAATCAGTCCGGCAACGAAAATGGCACATAAGAAAACCGTAACATAAGGATGCAGGGGTAGTCGAAAGGCTATCCCTGCTTTTTTCAAAAAGGAGAAAGCGTTGAAATATCTGGTGATTGCTGAAAAGCCGAATGTATCCAGAGCCATAGCCAAGGTGATCGGTGCATACCGACAGGAGGACGGGTATCTGGAGGGTGGGGATTGCGTGGTAAGCTGGTGTCTGGGGCATCTGGCAGAGTATGCAGCCCCGGAACATTACGATGAACGCTATGAAAACTGGCGTTTTGAGGATTTGCCGATTCTCCCTGTTGAGTGGAAACTGCTGGTACACAATACCAAGAAGCCGCAGTTCAATGTTCTGCGCAAACTGCTCCGCAGCAAGAAATTCGATTATGTGGTGAACGCCTGCGACGCAGGACGCGAGGGTGAAGCAATTTTCCGCCGTGTGTATGCTCTTGCCGGAAGCAAACTCCCCATCAGGCGGCTGTGGATCAGCAGCATGGAGGATGCTGCCATCCAGCAGGGCTTTGAAAACCTGAGAGATGGCGCGGCGTATGATAATCTGTTTGCAGCGTCCGAGTGCAGAGCAAAAGCGGATTGGCTGATCGGTATGAATGGAACCCGTGCTTTTACGAAAAAGTACGGCAGAAAACAGACCATTGGCCGTGTGCAGACCCCGACACTGGCGATGCTGGCCGAACGGCAGGCCAAAATCCAGAACTTTGTAAAGGAACCCTATTACAAAGTGGAACTGTCCGGCGCGGGTGTCGTGGCGGTATCGGAACAGATGGCGCAGGAGCAGGATGCCGATACCATGCAGGCTGCCTGCGATGGACAGTGCGCCGTGGTTGGCAGCATCGAGCGCAAGAGGGTAGAAAAGAAGCCCCCGAAACTGTATGACCTGACGACCTTGCAGCGAGAAGCAAACCGCTATTATGGCATGACCGCCAGCCAGACCTTGCAGGCATTGCAGGAACTGTATGAAGAAAAGCTGGTGACATACCCCAGAACAGACAGCCAGTTTGTGACTGAGGATATGCGCAAGACGGTGGAAGCTCTGGTGCTGGCCTTAGATGGCGCGGCGGCAGACGTAAGCTGCGTTATCAACAACAGCAAGGTCACAGACCATCATGCGATCCTGCCGACGATGCAGGGCGCAAAGTGTAATAAGGCAAAGCTGTCCGAAACCAAACAGAAGATTCTTTCGCTTATCATCTGGAAACTGGTGCAGGCTGTGCAGCCGTCGTTCATCTATGAGGATGTGCTGGTAACAGTGTGCTGCCAGGGCAGGAACTTCACGGCAAAATATAAGGATGTTCTGCAGCCCGGTTATACTGCAAAACCTGTTCCGCTTGTGGAGCCGGAAAAGGACAAAGATGTACCGCTTCCGAAAAAGATGGAGCAGGGAATGGTTCTTCCTATGGTACGGGCAGAGAAAAAGCAGGGCTTTACTTCACCGCCGAAAGTCTACACCGAGGATACCCTGCTGTCGGCTATGGAAACAGCAGGCAATAAAGAATTTGAAAAGGACACCGAGAAGAAAGGTCTGGGAACCCCTGCAACGCGCGCCGCAATTCTGGAAAAGCTGGTATCTTCCGGCTATGTGCAGCGCAAGGGCAAGCAGATGATTCCCACGGAGGACGGTGTAGCCGCAATCCACAATATCCCGGACTACCTGAAATCTGCCAGCATGACAGCTGAGTGGGAAAATGACCTGCTGCGGATGGAGCGCGGTGAGATCAAGCCCCATGATTTTATGCAGGGCATCCACGGGCTGCTCGATAAGATGCTGGCTGATCTGCGGCAGATTCCTACCGTCGAGGCGGCTCCCTATCATAATAAGGTAAGCGTAGGAAGCTGCCCGGTCTGTGGCAACCCTGTACATGAGAGCAAACTCAGCTTTTGTTGTGCAGACCGTAGCTGTAAATTCGCCCTTTGGAAAGAAAGCAGATACTTGTCCAACATGAGAAAGACGCTGGACAGGAAGATGGCGGCAGACCTTTTGAAGAAAGGCCGCACCCATGTAAAAGACTTTTATTCCGTGAAAAAAGACAAGATGTTTGCTGCTGACCTTGTGATGCGTGTTGAAGATGGCCGCGCACAGTACAGCCTGGAATTTCCCAAAACACCAATGAAAACGAAAACGTAAAGGAGGTTTGACCCTTGCCACAGATTAACGATATTCGAGAATTGGCGCAGCAGAACGCCCGGTATGTCAGTAACTCGCCACAGGACTGGATGAGTTATCTGAATGTAGCGGCGCGGCTGTACCGCTATTCGTTTACCGATGCGCTCCTGATCCACGCACAGCGGCCCGATGCAACCGCCTGTGCAGAACTGGAACTCTGGAATCAGAAAATGAACCGCTGGGTCAATCGTGGTGCAAAAGGCATCGCGCTTCTGGATGATACCGGACCTCGTACCAAGCTGCGGTATGTGTTCGATATTGCTGACACCCATCTGGTACGCGGTGGAAAAACACCGCTCTTATGGAATCTGGACAGCCACGAGCATGAGCAGACGATCTTAGACCATCTGGCAGATACCTATGGCTTATCCCAGACAGACAGCATGAATGCTGCCCTGCTGGAGCTGGCACAGCAGTTGACCGCCGACAATCTGGATGAAGCGATGGACGGTCTGGCTTATGAGGTGGCGGATACGTTTCTGGAAGAACTGGACGAAGATAACATCCGTGTCCGCTTCCGGGAACTGATGACCAACAGTATCTTCTATACGCTTTCCCGGCGTTGCGGGCAGGAGCCTATGAATGTGCTGGACGATGATGACTTTATCCGCATCGTGGATTTCAACAAGCTGCCGGTGCTGTCGTTCCTTGGCAATGCGGTTTCCGAACAGTGCGAAGCGGTTCTTTTTGACATTGGCCGTGAGATGCGGAAAATTTACAAAAAAGAAATCACGCAGCAGCTTGAAAAATCCGTTGACAGCTTGTATAATACCAATGCGGACTTTAACGCATTAAAGCGTGAAACCAAAGAAGCCACGACCAAAGGAGGACAAGAAAATGGAGTTGACGTATCATCGCAAGGGAGATTACCTGTTCCCGAATCTGGCCGTGAAGGACGAGCCGCAGATCATCGGGAAGTACGGGATGCTGCGCAGGACGTATCTGAAAGAGAACCGCAAGAACTGGTATCAGAGTATGCTGATGAGCGGCAGGCTGAACCAGCATCTGGCGCAGATCGAGGAAGCAGCGGAGAGCCGGGTGGAAACCCTGCTGGACAGCCTGAACGAGAAGTTCCCGGCACCGAGCAAGGAGAAAGACCCGCTGGCATGGGCAGCGCACCAGAACAACCTGACGGCGATGGCCGAGGAGATCGTCTTGAAGGAATTGGTGTACAATTAACCGAAACGACAACGGAACAGGATTTGAGCGAAGCAGAGGAAGAAATTGCCTCTGCTTTTTCTTTTCCCGATCTGCCCACCGTGGAACAGCAGATCCGCGCTATCGAAGCACCGATCCAGGCGCGGTATGCGGATGAAATTGCACTTGATTCCGAAGTGGTCGATGAAATTCTGCGCACGGGCAGCAACCGCAGTAAAGGTCAGCTTCGTCTGATCTACAATTTCATGGTCGAGAAAACCCCGGAAGAATACACGGAGTTCGTGAAAAACGAATATGGTACGGGCGGCAAAGGCTTTGAAATTGGTGGTGCAAAGTATGCGGTCTGGTTCGATGATTTAGGGCTGCGTATTGCAGCAGGCAGCACGGCCAAGGGCGGCACGGTTGTCAATGCGTTTCTTTCGTGGGAGGATATCAGCAATCGTATCCATGAACTGCTCCGGCAGGGCGAGTATGCGCCGCAGGCGGTTCTGGATGCTGCACGGCAGAACGCCTTACAGGAACACGCGCAGACGTTGGCTTATATGGAACGTGATTTGGCAGACGGTGTTGCTGAAGCAGTGTTTCAGGATACAGAAATCTTCCGGGGCGGTTTCCCGGAACTGACGGACAGGCTGGCAGGCTTGCTGGATGATACAGATTTTCTGACTGACCTCAACGAGAGATTGTCTGCGCTGGGGGAAGCCTATGCCGAAGATAAAGATCTGATGCGGATGCACTTTTATAAGCCGGATAAAGTGGCAGCTCTGTTTCAGCAGTTTGCAAAGCCTTATCAAAACTACTCGGCGCGGGATGGCTTTCACTGGAATGAGTACAAACGATTCATCACGGAAGATGAAATCAATGGATATTTCACGCGGGGAAGCAATTACTCGGATAGTCGGCTGGCAATCTATTCGTTCTTTCTGAATCATGAGGACAAAAAAGAACGGGCTGACTTCCTGAAAGAGCATTACGGGATCGGCGGCAGCAGCCATGCACTCTGCGGGGCAGACGATTCTCACGAAGATCACGATGGCAGGGGCATTTCTTTGGAGCGTGGCTCATACGGGAACCCGGATGCAAGCGTTCATCTGAACTGGAATCAGGCCGCAGGCCGAATCGACCAGCTTATCCGTGACAGTGAGTATTTGAAGCCGGCAGACTACTCCCGGATGCCTGCTTATGAGCGCGAGCGGATGGCAATGCGGGTGATGGGATTCTATCACCATCTGCCGAACGACGTGGAGCGGCCTTATCCGCAAGACCTTTACCATGAAGAAGGACGAAAGGCTCTCGTTGAAAAGCTGGAAGCCCCTGAACAGGCGGTGGAACTGCTGGAGCAGATGGACAATGCACTGCTGTCCGTGCCGCTGGATTCGGGAGAATATGAGCGTAAGGCAGAATCCCTCTCTATCCTGCACCAATATGTCGAGGGAACGTACACGATTTTCCCGGAAAAGAAGAGGGCTGTTGAGATTGCGGTTCCTGAACAGGGACAGATGTCCATGTTTGACTTCATGGAGCAGGAGCCGCAAGCGAAAGAGCAGTCAACCGCCGCAGCGGTTGAGGAACCCCCAAAAGATGTGTCCATTGCAGATGAAAAGTCTTCGGAGCAGACGCTGCAGCCCCTGCCACTGGATGCTGCCAACGAGTATAACACTCTGAAAGAGCGCTACCCGGATGCTCTGGTCGGCTATGAGCAGTACGGAAACTTTGAGTTCTACGGCGAGGATGCAAAGCGCGTTTCAGAACTTCTTAGCAGCAAGCTGTTGGAAAAGGAAACCGCACTCGGCAAGGTTAAGGTATCTGGTTTTCCGCGTGAACAGTGGGTTTCGCAGGCAATGAAGCTCTGGAAACAGGGGGAGAGTATCTATCTGTCCGGCCAGCAGGAAGATGGAACCCATGCGCAGACAAAGTATTTCCGCAGAGAGGAATATCTGCCAGTCAATACCATCGTTGAACTGGACGATAGAGAGTTCCGTGTGGATTCGGTCAACTTTGAGCAGGGAACGGTCAGTTTGCAGGACATGACCCTTGCGAAAGAAGCCCGGTATCCAATCTTCCGAACGGAACCGCTGGAGTACATTCGGCATTTGTACGAACAGGCTGATGTGCCGATGGAAGAAGCGGTGGAAATTACGGTCTTTACGGCTCTGCACAATGCAGGTGTAGCCTACGAAGATTTTTCCCCGGAGCAGATGGATGTGATCTATTCGGTGGCAGAATCGGGTGGCGAGTTGGAAGAACTGCTTAACCCTGACTTTCCGCCGGAACAGATGCAGCTGATCGCAGATGTGCAGAACAGAACGGATGCCATCAGCCGTGCGGCGGCAGAGGAAGTCCTTGAACCACTGACCAAGCAACCTATGACCCCGGCAGAGGTCAACCATGCAAGGCGGCAGCACAACCTTCCACTGGACAGTGAAGCAGAAACAGAACAGCCTGTACAGCCCAAACAGGAACCTATGAACTTCCGTATTACGGACGATGATCTCGGCGCAGGAGGGCCGAAAACAAAGTATAAAGCCAATGTGGAAGCCATTCGGGTGCTGCAAACGCTGGATGCAGAGCAGCGGCAGGCCACAGCGGAGGAACAGGAAATCCTTTCTCGGTATGTGGGCTGGGGCGGCATTCCGCAGGCGTTCGATGAAAACAACGCGGAATGGTTGAAAGAGTATGCCGAACTGCAGTCCCTGCTCACGGCAGATGAGTATAAGGAAGCCCGCGCCAGTACCCTGAATGCGTTTTACACTTCCCCTACGGTCATCAAGGCAATGTATGAAGCTCTGGGCAATATGGGATTGTCCAAAGGCAATGTGCTGGAACCGTCCTGCGGTGTCGGCAATTTCATGGGTCTGGTGCCGGTCAGCATGGAAAAGATTCGGATGTACGGTGTGGAGCTGGACAGCATTTCAGGCCGCATTGCACAGCAGTTGTACCAGAAAAACAAGATTGCGGTGCAGGGCTTTGAAACGATGCAGTTCCCGGACAGCTTTTTTGACTGTGTTGTGGGCAACGTACCGTTCGGCAATTACAAAGTACCGGACAAGCGGTATGATCGCCACAATTTCCTCATCCACGATTATTTTATCGCCAAGAGCCTTGACCTTGTGCGTCCGGGCGGTGTGGTAGCAGTGGTAACGTCCAGCGGTACGATGGATAAGAAGGATTCCTCTGTCCGTGAGTACCTTGCCAACCGTGCCGATCTGGTAGGCGCGATTCGTCTGCCGAACAATGCGTTCCAGCGCAATGCCAACACGGGCGTGGTGGCTGACATTCTGTTCCTGCAGAAGCGTGACCGTGCAGCGGTGGAACGGGCTGACTGGGTGGATCTCGGTGAAACGTCGGAGGGATATTCCATCAACCAGTATTTTGCGCAGCATCCTGAAATGGTGCTGGGCGAGATCACCACCGAAAGCACCCAGTACGGTAAGCAGGAAATTACGGTCAAGCCCATCGAGGGAGCAGACCTTGCTAAGCAGTTAAAAGAGGCAGTCGGCAACATCCAGGCTACCATCACGGAGCCGGAAATCTCCGATGATGAGCTGGAAGTGCAGGAAGAACCTATTCCAGCAGACCCCAGCGTGAAGAATTTCAGCTTCACGAACGTGGATGGGCAGATTTACTACCGTGAAAACTCCTTTATGAACAAGGTAGAACTGCCTGCCGTAACTGCAGAGCGGGTGCTGGGCATGATCGCTCTGCGGGAAACCACCCGGAAGCTGTTGGATTGTCAGCTGCATGATGGTTCGGATGCGGAAGTACAGCTTTTACAGAATGAACTGAAACAGCAGTACACTGCATTTAAGGCGCAGTATGGCCTTATCAACAGCACGGCCAACAAGCGGGCATTCCGACAGGACAGCAGCTATTGTCTGCTGGCATCACTGGAAATTCTGGACGAGGAGAAGAATCTCAAACGGCTGGCCGATATTTTTACCAAACGTACCATCCGTAAGCCGGAGCCTGTTACCTCAGTGGACACGCCAAGCGAAGCCCTGGCACTTTCCATTGGAGAAAAAGCAAAGGTGGATGTGCCGTTTATGGTGCAGCTCTGCGGTAAACCGGAACAGGAGATCACGGATGAACTGGCAGGTGCGATTTTCCGAAACCCTGTGACACAGCAGTGGGAAACCTCGGATGAATACCTGTCCGGCAATGTTCGTGAAAAACTGGCCACAGCAGAAACCTTTGTGGCAAACCATGCTGAATATCAAATCAATGTGGATTACCTGAAACGGGTACAGCCCAAGGATTTGGATGCTTCGGAAATTGAAGTGCGGCTTGGTGCAAACTGGGTAAAGCCGGAGTACATCACGCAGTTTATGAAAGAAGTGTTCAAAACACCGAACTACTATGCCGGGATTGACATTAAGGCAACCTATTCCGAAATTTCTGGTGCATGGAACATTTCGGGCAAGTCGCTGGATCGCGGCAATCCGCTTGTCACCAACACTTACGGAACCCTGCGCGTCAACGGCTATAAGCTGCTGGAAGATGCGCTGAATCTCCGCGATACCAAAATCTACGATACGATTCACGATGCGGATGGCGACCATCGTGTGCTGAATAAGCAGGAAACCATGCTTGCACAGCAAGCGCAGGAATCCATTCGGGAAGCGTTTAAGCAGTGGATTTTCAAAGATTTAGATCGCCGTGAGGATTTGTGTGCGACCTATAATCGGATTTTCAATGCGATTCGGCCCCGTGAGTACGATGGCAGTCACATCCGCTTCGAGGGCATGACCCCGGAAATCTCTCTGATGCCGCACCAGAAAAATGCGGTAGCGCACATTCTGTACGGCAACAATACGCTGCTGGCGCATTGCGTGGGCGCAGGCAAGACCTTCCAGATGATTGCTGCCGGCATGGAAAGCCGCAGGCTGGGCCTGTCGCAGAAAAACCTCTATGTGGTACCGAACCACCTCACAGAGCAGTGGGGCGCAGATTTCCTGCGGCTCTATCCCAATGCGAATGTGTTGGTGGCAACGAAGAAGGATTTTGAACCAAGCAATCGAAAGCAGTTCTGCTCCCGCATTGCAACCGGTGATTACGATGCCATCGTGATTGGTCATTCGCAGTTTGAGCGAGTGCCGCTCTCCCCGGAACGGCAGAAAGCCATTGTAGAGCGTCAGATCGACGACATTACGCTGGCTCTGGCCGATGCCCGGAGTGAGGACAGCCGCAGTTTTACGGTCAAGCAGATGGAAAAAACAAAGAAAACGCTGGAAGCAAAGCTGCAAAAGCTGAACGACCAGACGAGAAAGGATGATGTGGTCACATTTGAGGAACTGGGGGTTGACCGCCTGTTTGTGGACGAGTCGCATTTCTATAAAAATATGTTCCTCTACACAAAAATGCGAAATATCGCAGGTATCGCCCAGACCGATGCACAGAAGTCCAGCGATATGTTTGCGAAGTGTCAGTACTTGGACGAACTGACAGGTGGCAAGGGCGTGACCTTTGCAACCGGAACCCCGGTCAGCAACTCGATGGTGGAACTGTACACTATTATGCGGTATCTCCAGTATGACACGCTGCAGAAAATGGGACTGAGCCACTTCGATGATTGGGCGGCATCCTTTGGCGAAACCGTCACGGCAATCGAGCTTTCCCCGGAAGGAACCGGATACCGTGCGAAAACACGTTTTGCCCGGTTCTTCAATCTGCCGGAGCTGATTTCGCTGTTCAAAGAATCCGCAGATGTGCAGACAGCGGATATGCTGAACCTGCCTGTGCCGAAAGCGGAGTACATCAACGAAGTGCTGAAACCGAGCGAGACACAGGAAGAAATGGTGAGTTCCTTTGCAGAGCGTGCCGAGGCTGTACGCAACGGTAATGTGAATCCCAGATTCGATAATATGCTCAAGATCACCAACGATGGCCGAAAACTGGCACTCGACCAGAGGCTTATGAACGAGATGTTGCCGGACGAGCCAGAGAGCAAGGTCAATCGCTGTGTGGACAATGCGTTCAAGGTTTGGGAAGAATCTGCGTCGGACAAGGGAACACAGTTGATTTTTTGCGATTTATCGATACCAAAAGCTGATGGTACATTCAACGTCTACGATGATGTGCGGGAGAAGCTGGTGGCGAAAGGTGTTCCCCGTGAAGAAGTGGCGTTCATTCACGAGTATAACACGGAAACCAAAAAGGCTGACCTGTTTGCAAAGGTGCGCGCCGGACAGGTTCGTATCCTGATGGGGTCTACGCCGAAACTTGGCGCAGGAACCAATATTCAGGATCGGCTGATTGCCCTGCATCATCTGGATTGCCCGTGGAAGCCGTCTGACCTAGAACAGCAGGAAGGACGTATTCTCCGGCAGGGAAACCGGAATAAGCAGGTAAAAATCTATCGTTACGTCACTGAAAATACGTTTGATTTGTATATGTGGCAGATTCTGGAAAATAAGCAGAAGTTCATCTCGCAGATCATGACTTCCAAATCGCCTGTCCGTGCCTGCGATGATGTGGATGATACCGCGCTGTCCTATGCCGAAATCAAGGCACTGGCAACGGGCAATCCCTACATCAAGGAAAAGATGGATCTGGATATTCAGGTCAGTAAGCTGAAGCTGCTGAAAGCCAACCACACCAGCCAGATTTATAGTTTGGAATCGGATATTGCGCGTCGCTATCCGCGAGAAATCGCTGCGGCAAAGGGTCAGATCGAAGCCCTGAAAAACGATATGGAAGCGGCAAAACCGCTTCTGGCGCAGGATAAAGACCACTTCGCTATGGAGATCAGTGGTAAGGTGTACACCGAACGCAAGGAAGCGGGTGCGGCCATCATCAAGGCTTGCAAGGCTTTGAAAGCAGCAGGCACCGAGGGCAGAATCGGCAGCTACGGTGCGTTTGAACTGCATTCCCGGTTTGACAACTTCGATAAGGTGTTCCGCCTGTCCATCAAGGGTGCATGGAACTACTCGATGGAAGTCGGCAAAGACCCGCAGGGTAACATTCTGCGCGTTGCCAATGCGCTGGCAGGCATTGAAAGAACGCTGCCGCAGGTGGAACGCAGACTGGAAACCTTGGAACAGCAGTTGGCGCAGGCAAAGGAAGAAGCCAAACGTCCTTTCGCGCAGGAAGCAGAATTGGCTGAAAAATCTGCGCGCCTTGCGGAGCTGAACTCTCTGCTCAACATGGATGAAAAGGGCAGTGAGGATGCGCTGGGCGTGGATGAGGATGCAGCCGAAACGGAAGTGGCAGACAGGCCGCGACAACCTGTGAACTATGCGGGCCGCGTTGCAGAGCGCACTGCGGACAATGTGCGGAAACCCTCTGTGCTGGCACACCTTCATGCAAAGCAGGCAGAGCGCAGTGCAGAACTGCAGAAATCCCAGAAGCGAAAAAGTCACGAAATGGAACTGTAAATAGGATAACCCCGTTAGATCTCTGCAAGGAATTTAACGGGGTATTTTTGAAAAAGGAGGGCATTTGCTGACATTAACACCGATCAATCTGAAAACGGCAAACGCGTTTGTGCAGCAGTATCACCGCCACCATAAGCCGACACGAGGGCATAAGTTCTCCATCGGCGTATCGGAAGATGGTGCTCTGGTGGGCGTTGCCATCTGCGGCAGGCCCGTAGCGCGGAGGCTGGACGATGGCTACACGCTGGAAGTCAACCGCCTGTGTACGGATGGAACGCCGAACGCTTGCAGTATTTTGTATGCGGCGGCATACCGTGCAGCACGGGCCATGGGCTACAACAAAGTTATTACCTACATTCTGGACACGGAGAATGGCAGCTCCCTGAAAGCTGCCGGCTACACCTGTGAGGGCAGAGCCGGAGGCTTGGAATGGAACGGCGCAAAAGCACCAAAACAGGCCGACCAATATCCGCGCCAGATGAAAACACGATGGGTCAAGAAAAAGGAGGGCTTGCATGGCAGTTGACCGCAAACAGCAGATGAAAGAAATCACGGAACGGCTGGAGCAGGGCGTAAAGGACATTTTTACTTCGGAAATGTACACGACGTATCTGCGCACGATGGCAAAATTCCACAATTACAGCTTCAATAATACGCTGCTGATCGCTATGCAGCGGCCCGATGCCACACTGGTGGCAGGGTTTAACGCATGGAAGAATAAGTTTAACCGTTACGTTAAAAAAGGCGAAAAGGGCATCCAGATCATCGCTCCGGCTCCCATTAAGGAAGTCGAGGAGCGAGAGAAAATCGACAAGGATACGGGCTTGGCTGTGCTGAACGAAAACGGTGAACCGGAAATGGAACGTGTGGAGTATGTGGTTCCGCGCTTCCGAGTGACGACGGTTTTTGATGTTTCACAGACCGATGGGGAACCGATTCCGTCGCTGGAAGTGAACGAACTGACGGCCAGCGTTAAAGACTATGCGCTGCTTACGGCGGCAATCGAGCAGGTATCGCCTGTGCCGATGCGGTTTGATGAAATCGAAGGGGATGCAAAAGGCTATTACAGTGATGTAGACAAAGAAATCTGCATTCAGGTCGGCATGGGCGAGAGCCAGACCATAAAGACGATGATCCACGAGGTTGCTCATGCGATGCTGCACAACAGCGATTTGATGGAGCAGAGCGGCGAAGAAAAAGACAGGCTCACGAAAGAAACCGAAGCCGAAAGCATCGCTTTTACGGTATGCTCGGCTCTGGGCATTGATACATCCGATTACTCTTTTCCGTATGTGGCAAGCTGGGCCAGCGGCAAGGAGATGAAGGAGCTGAAAGACTCGATGGATACGATTCGATTGACAGCTGCCGACTTTCTGGAAAAGCTGGAAGCAGCGGTGGCAGAAAGGAGCGCAGAGCGCATGACCGCAATGCAGTATGCGGAAAAGCTGATTGGCGACAAGGAGCAGGAAAAGACGATTTTTGATGATGAGCAGCGAAATCTCATCGTGAATTTTGCCTTTAAGCTGGATGATCGGGCAGCAACGGAAGAACTGGTGAATGGTCTGGCGGCTGCACTGGCCGAGGATGACAAAGAAGAAGCCAACCGGCTGATGTACGAAGCACAGGAGAAGATCGAAAACCTGCCGGATAGAGTGATTGGTCTTTCGGAGATGCACGACTATGGTTATCGGAAGGACGATATGCTGCCGCTGATGAAAGAAGCTGCGTTGGAATGGCATCGGGCTGGCGAAAAAATCTATCCTCTGTTCTCGGATGGTACGGCAGGTGAGTTTGCAAGCAAGGAGCAAATTACACAGCATGACGGTATTTTCGGCATCCGAACAGATGTATGGCAGAGTATTCTGCTGGAACAGCAGGAAAGCTATCTGGAAGATGACTTTACATATCCGCAGTTCCCGTTTTCGCCCATCACCAGAGAACAAGCCCTGCAGCTGTACGATGAGGGGAAGCAGATCTACTTAGTCCGCACAAGTCTGCGGCCAACGATTGTCACGGAACGCGCAGAAATCGAGCGTGGAAGTGATGTGTTCCAGATCGCAACGGCAGACCTGGAGTTGGAGAAGAGCCGAGAGGAATCTCTGCTGCAGGGCAGTGAGAAACAGTTCGGTATTTATCAGATCACAGAGCGTGACCCGGAACACGACTACCGTTTTATGGGGCTGGACTATGTGGAGAAGAAAGGCATAACGGTTACCCGTGCAGATTATGACCTGATCTATGCCGCACCGCTTACGGAAAAGGATACGCTGGATGGCATTTATGAACGATTCAATATTCAGCGTCCAGCAGACTTTACGGGGCATTCGCTGTCGGTCAGTGATGTGGTGGCACTCAATGATGGCAGTACGGTCAAAGCCTACTATGTGGACAGTATCGGCTTTGCCGAGTTGCCGGATTTTTTCAAGGAAAGGAATATTGATTTGCAGAAAGAAACGCTTTTGAACGAAGAATTGCAGGGAATCGAAATCTTTGATAAGCCGGGTCTTTTCAGCAATGGCCGACTGCGGGATGAGGAAGTGCCGGAGGGCTTATATCGCTATGATCTGCGCGGTTCGGACTACGACCCCGGCCAGCCTGTCACAGTAGAGAAAACTGTGGTGGTGAACCATGCGGCATCTGTTCTGATGGCTGAAGAACTTGACCTTGGCGCAGACGGGCGGCTGGAACTGGGTGAGGAAGGGCTGAACTTCACGGGCGCAGAGTTGACCGTGCGAGAGTTTATGGAGGAACAGCAGCAGAAAAAGAACGGACTGATCCACGGCGATTCCGACCATATCGCAGTCGAGGGGCATATCGGCACATGGTACGTCATTGATGAAACGGAAATTGGTGGCGAGAAGTTCTTCCTGATGGAGCATGAGGAACACGGCGATATGGCGGCCTGTGTTGCAGTCAATGAGCAGGGCAAGCTGGTGGCAGAGGATTTGTGGAACGGCTTCGATGAAGATTTTCAGGAGGCCGTGCAGAAATATCTCTCTGAAAAATGGAATATGCCGAAAAAAGAAGATGTGGTATCGGAGATCATTGAAAAGGCTGCGCCTGTGCCGGACAACAGCGCACAGGACTATTCGGATGTGCCTGTCTACTATGAACCGTTCAGCTATGCCAAAGAAAATGACGAAGTGGATTTATACCGTACATCCTATCGGCTGAACAGCGAGTGCAAGCAGGCAATCCATGAAGTGATTGCGGACAATTATGACGGAATGTACCTTGGCGATGGTGTAGTCGATCAGGTGGTGCGGCAGTACGGCATGGAGCGTGTGGGCTACATTCTGGCGAACACTCTGCATCATAAAAGTTACGATGGCCGCTTTTCTCCCGGCAATAAGGAATGGGCAGAGCAGGTCAGCACCCCGGAGCATAACGTAGAGCGTATGACGTTCCGCACGGATTGGGTGGTTGACAGTCATCCGGCTGTTTTGGATGGCTTTGTGACGATGTACCGGGATGAACTGGAAGCGCAGAAAAAGCTGGAACAGGAACAGCCTTTCGTAAAGCAGTTCTATGTGATCGAAAATTTGCAGGCCGCGCCTTTGAAAATTGAGCGGTTCGGCAATCTGGACGATGCAATGTCGCAGTATCAGGCGCTTCCGAACCATTGCATGAAAGCCTTGGGTGTGGAGAAAAATCCTGATCCGCTGCCGGGGTCGCTGGATATTTTGCAATGCAAGAACGGCATTGACACCATCGTGGAGGACTACAAAACGGTTCCGGGCTGGGATAACCCGTATATCCAGAATCATGTTGTCCAGCCGTTACAGGGGGCCTTAGCCGTGCAGGATGTGGAACTGGCCTACGAATTGCCGGATGCCTATTTCCATATCCAGACTTGTGAGGATGGTTTCGACTATACCTTATATAATAAGGACTTCACGGAACGGGATGGCGGCATTCTTGAAACGGACGGAGATAAGTCTGTGCAGGAGGCTATGACGGAACTGCTTGCAGAGTTTGGCTGCGATGCGGCAGAGGGTAAAGTCATGGACGCTGCAGAACTGCGGGAACAGGCTGATACGGTAGCTGAACAACAGGCAGAGGTTTTGAAAGAAAAACTCGCCGCAGAAAGACCCGCGCCGGAGGAAACACTCAGTTTTTACGTCGCGGAGTGTTTGGAGTTTACATTTGCGGGAGAGTTCCACGACCATCTGACAATGGAAGAAGCCTTAGAAGCATACGACAAGATTCCGTCTGAACGGATGAACGCTGACAAGTGCATTGGATTCTGCATCGAGGAAGATGGCGGCTTTGTTGGAATGTATGAGCTGGTCGTGAACGATAAAGTGCAGCGCGAGAACATCAATTCAATCAACTATTTCAGAGATGATAAGCTGGTGCAGCAGGCAATCTCCGATATGGAAAAGCTGATGGCGGCACGGCAGCAGAGTAAGGAGCAGGAACGCGGCAGTACGAAAAAGTCTGTTCTGGATGCCCTGCGCAGTCTGAAAGCAAAGAAGCAGGAGCAGCCTGCACAGGAACAGGACAAGCCGAAGAAAGCGAAAAAGAAAGGGATGGAGTTATGAGCAATGTACGCTTTGATGAACTGGAATTGATGCTGATGGCGATGTTTGAGCAGCCGACACTCAAAGATACGATTCAGGTGTTGACGGAGATCCAGCCGCTTGTGGCAGAGGATGCAGAGATGTCTGCGCTTGTCCAGCAGACCATCCCGAAGATGCAGCGGTTGACTGAGCCACAGTTCAAGGGGCTGGAGCTGGAATGGTATAAGCCGGAAGAACCAAACAAGAAAACAGGGGTGGCAGAGAAATAATGGCAACAGATATGTTTATGATCTACCAGATCAATGATGCTGAGAAAAATCGGGAATACCGCTGCCGCAGTTATGCGTATCAGATTGAGCATGGCTTTATGATAACTACGGACAATTATGAAATCAGCTATTGCGCTAAAGCATCGCAAGGTCTGTTCCCGGCGAAAATTCGTGAAAACATGGAAAGCCTGAATCCAGACAAATTCAAAATTAGAAAATTTGGCGTTAGTGACGTTATTGCAATCACAGCGGCAGGAAAGACCGCATTTTACTATGTGGACAAAGAAGCACTGGTAAAGTTCAACGGCTTTCTGGCACCAAAAGCTGAGGGCAGCTACCTGATTTTGAATGAGGGTGGCTATCAGATAGAAGGCCAAACAGATACATGGAAAGTTATTGACGAAAAGAATGTGCAGGAGCAAAGATTTGTACAGCTTGTCTGTGAACAGACAAAAAAGCAAAAACCGGACATTGTTCTCCACGACAGCGGAGTTTTGGTGGCTCAGACGATTTACGGATTTGACAGTTCGGTTATGAAGAAAATCGAAAAGTTTCTTCGAGAACAAAAGCCGGAACTGCTGCATCATCAGAAGTTTTTGGAGAATGGCACCGCAGAACGTGCCAAAGAATCCGGCACAGAGCAGAATTACAACATGATTGATGGCTGCGTCAACAATAATCCGAAGAAACCGCGTATCATCGGAAATCGGATTTCAGTCCTTGACCGCCTGCACATCAAACTGGAAGAGCGAAAACAGAAAAGTCAGCCCCAACAGCAACAGCAGCAGGAAAGAAGCCGGAAAAATTAAAAATCCGATGCAGTGCAGAGTGGTGGTTCCATAAAAAGAGCCACCACTCTTATTTTGTAACCGAAACGGAAACAAAATATTATGAAACTCAAAAATAGTTTCCAAATGATTGATATTCTTGGCGAGAGAGCGTATAATATAAGTACAAGAATAGGAGGCGATTATATGCTGGATGTAAATATGATAATTGCAAACAACATTCAGGCTGAACTGAAAAAAGAAAACAAAAAGCAAGTTGATCTGGCAGAAGGAATTGGAGTCTCCAAACAGACAATGAGCAAAATCATGAATGGTGCAAGAGCAATCAACGCGATTGAACTTCATAAAATTTCTGAATACCTTCATGTGTCGATGGATTCTCTGATGAAGATGCCAGAAAAGCCGATGGACACAAATGTAATCCATGCGTTTATGGGGCGTGTTAAAACTGAGGAAGCAAGAAAGGGAATCCGGCTTGCGGATGAACTGTCCGATATGATTCTGTTCCATACTAGGGTGTGCGAGAATGGCAAAAGGATGGAGCAGCCATGGGAGGATAAGTGATGAGCAATGTTCTGGAAGATAGCCTCTTTGTAAGCCAAAACAAGAAATTTGATGAAATCCAATCCATCGTCAGACAGTTCTCGGCAGAGTATGTCGGCAATTCCATTATCAAGGACAATATCTTTGCTGTTATACAGAACTATGCCAGGAAGAAAGAAATCGCGCTGGAACTGCTTCGTTACCCGATCCATGATGATGAATTATGGGCGTTGACTTTTTTGAAGCAGGATACGATTTTTGTGTGCGTAAATACAGCACTTCCGCTTTGTAAGCAATTTTTTGCGGCGGCGCATGAACTGTATCATATCTACTGCTATGTGGAAAATGCAGACCAGAGCTATATAAAAAATGGTTCTATGCTGGATTCGGCAACAGGGGATGAAACAGGAAGAACGCAGGAGGACTTGGAAGCGAACGCCTTTGCAGGGCTTCTTCTGATGCCGGATCAACTGCTCCATGAGCAGATTCTGCTGTATGGGCTTGATAAAGATTTGGTTACAGTAGATTCTGTCCTGATGCTTATGGATATGTTTGCAATGCCCTATAAGGCAGTTGTACTGCGTTTGTTTGAAAGCGGAAACATATCGCATCAGCAGGCTGAAAAGCTGCTGGAGGTAGGCTCTGCGGACGTAATGGAAAGAGTATCGCTGACAGGTAAAGCAAAACGCTGGCAGCTCGATGGCAAAGGAACAGAATCTTTTGGCACACTCCTTGAGAAAGTTGAGTATAACAGACAGCATGAGTATCTGACGGAATCCAGAGAAAAAGAAGATGTGGCCTACCTTACTCAACTGAAAAAAGAGTACGGCTTGGATTGAGGGAGGTCAGATCGAAGTGAAAAGATACGCACTGCTGGATACTGACTTCATTTCCAAAACGCACTCTGTTCAAGATGATGGCGGCAATCATTTGATTGATCGGGTCATGGAATTGCCGGGGTATGAGTTCTTTTGTCATGCGCAAATCGTAACGGAACTCAATCGGTATAATGCTGATGCGCCAATCTGGTTGAGCGAGAAGATTGGTGCGCAAAAGATAAAAAGCTACACAGATCAGGAAATCCTTGAAAGCCTGTCACTTGTACGAGGGCCGCTGGCGTGTGCGACTTATACGCAGATGTTAAAATTGGCCTGCGATGCCTTTTCTAAGGATTACTTTTCGGAACATTATCGGGCATTGGAAGAGGCTGATTACGCGGCAATATCGAGAGAAGAATATTTGAAAGAGCTTGAACGACTCGATATAGAAGTTGGTAAGAAAAATAGTCTTGGAGAAATCAAGTCGTTTGTGCTATTACAGGTTTTGTCGGTGATGCTTGGCGAGCAGATCTATGTGTTCTGCTCCGATGACAAAAATGCTCGGAATGGAGCCACAAATTTTGAAGATGTTCGGTGTATCAGTCTGGTATCAGTATTCTCACGCTTAAAAGAAGAATCAAACTGGACGCTTGCCGATGCCGAGCCGTACATTGAATCACTTATTGCATTTTATCAGGATCATCACCAAACCACTTTCCGCGTAATGGAAGCGTCTGAGGTCAGAAGATTGCAACGGATACCATGCAGGCAGGTGTTGCAGGAAATCTTTGATGGGAAATTTATTGAACTAAAAAATGGTATGCTGCGGTACAAGCAGTAAGTGAAACGAATAGCCAGCGTATTGTGTGGATCACATGATACGCTGGCTATTTTTGTTTCTAGGGGACTTTGAAAACTGGTTAGAGGGACGGTTCGTATTTTCGCGTGTGCTGCTGTTCGTGCTGCCGCACTTCTTGTTCTGCGCCGAGGATGCTGTCTACATTGGCACGCACGGTCTGGAGTTCTTTGTGATAATCCTTGAAATAACGGTAAGTATCGTATTGGGCGTCCTTCTGAATCGTAAGCTGCTCTTTTTCTGCTCGAAGGTCTTTCATGGTAGGAAACTTCCCATCAGGCGAGTGCTGCTTCAGAATTTGAAGTGCTTCTTCATATTGGGCAAGTTCATCCGAGTGGGCTTGACGAAAGATTTTCTTATTCGGAGCTTTTAGAAATTCTCCGTAAATGGATTTTGTGGAGAGATACTGACCAAGGTAATGAATCTGCTCGTTTGTTTTTCGCAGCTTGCTTTCAGTGAGCTTGGCATCGCCGCGCGCTTTTGCCATTTTGGTATAGATGACATCCGCAGTTTCGGAAAGTTTCTCACGAGAATCATATCCATGCTCCTGCACATAGGCAACAGTCCGGGCCATCTGCTGCAGATTGGAAATTTTTACTTTCTGTGCATAAGCGCGGCTCTGCTGGGCTTTTACACAGGTCTGAAAGTCAACCACAAGGCGCAGATCAGACTTGATGAACAGGATAGCCATAGGATTGTCTACTGCCCAATGAGGATTGTTCTGTTCTGCAGTCCTTGCATTTTCTGCAAAAATTCGGAGAAGTTTGTCGCGGTCATAATTGGAACCAAGCGCACGGGCAGAGATATACTTCTGTCGGTCAGCAGGAAGATAGCTGAATCGTCCACGATGGTCTTTTACTGAAATCCCGTATTCTGCTTTCAGCAGTCTTTGAAATTCTTCAAAAGACGTAGCACGTTCCGCAATGTCCGAAATGGCGTTGCGGATTTTTTCTTTGCCCGTTTCAAAAGTGGTGTGCATGGGAGTGATGCCCTCGATCATAAGCTCCATGTTGGCAATGTCCAGATTTTGCTGACCGCGCTGTTTGGCGTAATACTCCTGCGGCGAAATTCTGTCAGGGGCAGGGGAGAGCAGATCGACCTGATGCAGTCCCTCACGTTGGCAAATATCCATCAAGGATTTCTGAAGGTGCTTCAAATAGTCTTTGGTAAGGTGGTGCTTGTAGCCAGCCTTGCAGTCGATAGGCCGCTCGGTGAATGGCTGCGGGTCAACATCAAATTTGCGCAGGCTGTTGATTATGATGTGTGTGTGAATGTTGCCTGTGCCGTTTTTACCATCGGTGTGAGTACAGACCAAAGCCTGATGCCCCGGAAAATTGGCCTTTGCATATTCCATGCCGATGGCCTGCGCCCACTCACCAGTCAGGTTGTGGTCAGTGTTGTCTTTCGGATCGTGGCTAATAATGTAGTGGTGGCTTTTGATTTCATCGTAAGTGTTGTTCTTGTTATACTCCTGGTTCAACAGTTCGCATTCAAGGTCGAATGTTTCAGGATCACAGTTCAATCCCTCAAGGTAAAATTCATCCCGGAGCATCATGTTCCCGTTTTCATCAAGGACGGGAACCAAATGAAACTCATCATGCTGGTATTTCAGATAGTCGATGGCACTCCCATAATTGGCATTTTTACTTGCGATGTGTTTTAGAATTGCCACGATATACACCTCCAAGCTGAACGATTTCCTGCCGCAGTTCACGGATTTCCGCAATACACTTTTTCAGTTCTTCCAACATTCCGCGCGAAGCCAGACCGCCGCCGTGAAAATAGCGGGCAATTTGATTGAGGTTGTTTCCGATGCCAGCGGCATGAGCAGTCAACTTCTGAATTTCACAAATATCGGCAACGATGTTGTAGTTGACAGTCACTTTTTCAGATAGAGCTTGCTTGCGCACAAAAGTGGAGATGGGATAACCAGCATCTTTTGCATATCCGGCCACCAGTTCATATTCAATGCTGCTGAAACGAACCA
>OHWH01000455.1_pt1 | contig 30240 bp, 35 predicted proteins | sample 1579701 | NCBI WGS metagenome assembly OHWH01 (sample SAMEA3882515, study PRJEB24775) | human gut metagenome | biome: human-associated habitat; feature: intestine environment; material: feces | place: Netherlands | collected 2009/2010 | reverse complement strand
AAATCAATCTGACGGGGGTATCAGGATGGACGGACAAGAAAAGCTGCTGGACTATGAAACAATCAAAGCCGCCGTTGCCGGTGAGAAGTGGGCCACAGAAAAGGTGCTGGCCCACTATGCGGACTACATCGACGAGCTTTCCACGGTGGAGATCAGGCAGCCGGGCGGCAAAGTGAAAAAAGTCATTGACGAGGATATGCGGCAGCACATTTCCTTAAAGCTGCTGGAAGCGTTGCCGAGCTTCCCGCTGGAACAAGAATAACGATCAAGAGGGCTGCACCCTCTTACGCCGCTTTGCGGCTATCACCTGCACACCCCCGAAACAGATACACCCGCTGCGCGTCTGTACCTGTTTCGGGGGCTAATAATGACTGTAACCTACGCCTTTCGGGGCTGATAACCGCCAGTTTCAAGGCTTCTCCCGCACGTTTGCAGAGGTGGGCGAATACTTTATCCTATCCCCGTCAATACTGGGTTCTAAATGCGTAGGAACAGGCAAAAAGAAAAGACGCCGGACGCAAGCGGCCACATGGCCGCCGCGCCCGGCGTCTGCTGTTATTTATTCGTTCTCGTCTGTGAAATAGAATTTCTGGCTGTCATAGTCAGAATCCGTCATACGTTTCAGCTTGGAAAGGGTCTGCTGGGCCAGCGTCCACATATCCCCGTCCATACCCGGCATGGCTGCGGTGATCTTGCCTATCGTCCTGCGTCGGTCTGCGTTGTGGTACATACAGATCAAATTTTCTTCTTCCACGGTAAAGTGCATCATTCCTCATACCGCCAATTCATTTTTCTTGGTTCTGGCCGCCGCCTTTTTCGGGCTGGTGGCCTGTTTGCTGTCGGCAAGCTGCTTGCGGATAGATGGCCGGGGCTTGCGAATACTCACATCACGGCGCTCATCTTTGTTAATCATGGCATATACCCCGTGTCGGTCTTTTATGCTGGTAAAGCACAGGGACTTATAGGGCAGCATGGCAAAGAGCCGGTCATTGTCCTTGGTGGAAGCCAGTGCGTCAAAGTGCGGTGAGATCTCCACCATAAAATGTGTCTTGTTGGGGCTGTTGAGCGCGGACAGATCTTTCAGTTTATCCACGATGCGCCGGGCCTCGGTTTCAATCCGGCTGTCATGCAAAGCCGTAACGTGGGCTTTGAAGTCGCCAGGGACGGCTCGCCCCCGGCTGTGCTGCTCCTGCCGTAAAGCCTCCTGCAGCACAGCCGGGTCATGGGGCTGGGCCTCATACCGCAGGAAATTTCCCAACACCCGGTCAGGGCTTCCGTCAAAATACTGGCCATCCGGGATGTCACGGGTTCCATGCTCATAAAAGAGCCGGTTCACGCTCACCGGCTGGGAGGCTTCAACGACGTGCCGGAAATGCTGCTGATATCCGGCTGGGCCGGGGCGATGCCGCTGATGAGGAAGTTATGGCTGCGGCCAGAGCTGCCCAATGCGAGGAATTTATCCAGCGTCTCCCTCAAGGGTATCAGACGAACATCGGGGAAAACGGCAGCGCCCTGTCCGGTGGCGAGCGTCAGCGCATTTCGATTGCCCGCGCCCTGTTGAAAAATGCTCCCATTGTCCTGCTTGATGAAGCAACTGCTTCTATGGATGCCGAGAGTGAAACACTGATACAGGATGCCTTGTCGGTACTGCTGAAGGATAAGACGGTCATGGTGATTGCCCATCGCATGAGGACAGTGGCAAATGCTGATAAGATCGTGGTTCTGGACGACGGCAAGGTCAGTGAGATGGGTACACCTGCTGAACTGATGAAAAAGGGCGGTCTATATGCACACCTTGTTGAATTACAGCAAGGAAAATAGAAAGGAAATCTTATGGAACAACACTGGAAGTTAAAAGATTTAGGTCTGACAATCGTATTTTCCGTTATTTACTTTGCTGTGGTTTTGGCAGCTACGATTATGGGCGGAAATATTCTACACCCCAAAAAGTGAAAAATGCAAATCTCAGGAAACTGACGGATCTCCTTATGGAAAGCAGCAACGGACATTTTGGCGAGTGGAAGGCCCATCAACTGAAAGAGGCCGCCTGCAGCAGCTTTGGGATCGATGATAGCGGCGGCGTGTATTCCACGTTGCTTGGGATGTTCCTTGAGCAGATCCTGTCTTTAACTGCACAGGCAGATTCTCTGGAAAAACAGATATCCGTATTCTTCCAAGAGTTTAATAACCCTTTAACCTCTATACCGGGAGTTGGGACTGTTCTCGCCGCAACAATTTTAAGCGAGATCGGTGACATTACTCGCTTTTCTTCTGCCGATAAGCTATTGGCTTACGCAGGACTTGATCCATCCGTGAAGCAGTCCGGCGAATTTAAGAGCAACCAGAATCGTATGTCCAAGCGGGGATCTCCTTATTTACGTCGTGCCATTTGGTTGGCGTCCACGGTAGCAGTTCATCGTGATCCGATGTTTCAAACCTATTACGAAAAGAAAATATCCGAAGGTCTGCATTACATGAATGTGATTGGTCATGTCAGCAGAAAGATGACCGCTGTGATCTTCGCTGTCCTCCGGGATGGACAACCGTACCAACCCATTTTGCAATCTGCCGGTTAACCGAGCTGCATCATTTTCATCCGGCCCGCAAAGGGTCTGGTTCTTTGCGCCCTTTTCCGATATACCCCTTATACACACAAACTGTAATTTTATCCCTTGACAAACCCATAGCCGACTGCTTTCTTTTTCGTCCTTGGAAAAGCTGCGAAAGGCGCAGGAAACGCAGTCATACCAACGTTTCCAACACATTGGTCACACGGACTTCGACGTCTCTGGCACGAACGGCTCATATTCGCTTTCGCGGATGAAATCGGGTACACACTCGCCTCTGCTTAAGGAATCGCACACAGCGGCTCACAGGGGCAAACAAGCCAGATAGAAGACGGCTTACAACACGGGCAAATTGTTGTTCACACGGTGATTCAACCAACGGTTTGTTGCTTTTTATAGGCAAAGCGCTACAATAAAGGCGAGGTGAATGCCATGGATCAAAAAGCATTCGGTGCATTTATTGCCGAATTACGCAGAGCGGAAAAGCTGACACAGCGGCAGGTGGCCGACAAGCTGCATGTGACGGATCGGGCCGTCAGCAAATGGGAGCGCGGGCTCAGTTATCCCGATGTGACCCTATTGGAGCCGTTGGCGGATGCGCTGGGGATCGGCGTAGGGGAGCTGCTGACCTGCCGGCGGCGGGAGCCTGACGGGGCCGAGCCGGAAATGCCCGCCCTCCACTCGGTGCTGACCATCACGCAGGAGGAAAAGCGCCTTCGCACCCGCCGGACACGGATCATCGCCATAGCCGCAGCCGCAGCTGCGGTGGTACTTGCGGTATTGACCACGATGCAGCACAACGGCGCACTGTTGTACCGGCAGCCTACCACTGCGCCCAACGGCAGCATCACTTTGACCGTGTACCGGGATCGGCTTTTAGGCGGTCAGTTCCAGATCACATCCGACCAGCCTCTATATATAGAGGGCATCCGGTGCGATCACTGTGGCCAGCGACAGGCTCGGTGGCTGCGCCAGCTTCCGCTGGATGACAGGCTCTCCGCTGTCGACGCGCTGCTGTGGTCTGCGGACAGCCGCTATCTGCTGCTGTGCGGCACCACCGGATACCGCCCCGCCCCGGCACACCTGTTTCTTTGGGATTTCGGCCAACACGGAGAGGATACGCCCATCCGCGAAAGAGAGAACATTCACCTTTCCATCCTACAGCAGCTGTCCGGCTACGATGCCTACTATACATACACGGCAGCGGATGAGCCGCTGCCCGCTGCGCCGCCGGAGCCGATGCTGCCCGCTTTGCCCGGAAATGGCTGGCTGCCGGAGGTCACTCTGTCGGATGCCCGTTGGGTCGGCGGCAGCCATCAGCTTACGATGAACTATACCTATGACGGCACGGATGATCTGCGCCACTGCGGCGAGCTGCAGTATGATGCGGATACGGATACGGTACTGTCGGTAACGGAGACAGCCGCAGCGGATCGTGCAAAAGGACTTACATCATGAAGAAGCACTTCGTATGCATCCTGATGCTGCTGTGTGCCTTGCTGTGCGGCTGCAGCGGCAGAGATGATACGTCTCAAAGCACGCTCCGTATTGCAGCCGCCTTCCGCTCGGAGGAGCTGGATGCACTGGCCGCGCAGTTTGAGGCACTCCATGGAGACTGCACGGTTGTGGTGGACTACTATCCAGACAACGCCTACGACCGGCTGTGTACGGAGATCATGGCAGGAGATGGGCCGGATGTGCTGAACCTGTACGGACTGTCGCTTCCCTTGGACTCGCCCTATTTGGAGGATCTCTACGGGTATATCGACGCCGACGAGGAGCTGCACAGGGAGGATTTTGTACCTGCCGTGCTGTCCTCTCTGGAGGTCGGCGGTGCGCTGCGCTCCCTTCCTGCCACCTATGAGGTGGTGACGTTGAGCGCAAGGACATCCGATGTAGGTACCGGTACAAGCTGGACTTTTGAGGAGATGTGCGATGCTTTGACGCAGCGCCCGCAGTGTCGCCTGCTGCCGGAATACTGGGTACAAACGGAATTTCTGCGCTGGATCGCCGCCATCAGCATCGGTCAGTTCATTGACTGGGAGCACCACACCGCCAATTACAGCAGTGCGGCGTTTCAGGAGCAGCTTCAATTCTGCGCTCTGCTGCCGGAGACAGCGGCGCGCCCGGCAAACCACGACCCGGAAAGCTGTCTCACCCACTTTGATGTTGTGCAGAACGGCGCCGGTCTCCAACAGCTGTCGAACCTTTGGGGGGAGCCGTTTACCTTTATCGGCTTCCCGACAGAAAGCGGCAGCGGCAGCTTTTTTGAATGCACCACACTGCATCTGGGCATTTCCGCCAACAGTCAGAAAAAGTCGCTGGCGTGGGAGTTTGTGAAGCTGGCTGTAAGTCAGGAGACCCAGCAGCAGCTATCTCGGCGGATGTATATGCCCGTGCGAAGGGACGTCATGGAGGCGCAGGTAAAAGCAGCGGCCTCCGATGAGGCGGTACAGCGGCAATATTTTCAGCTGGTGTCCCAGCCCCTGGTTTTTATCGGGTACAACGCGGATGTAGCGGAAATTATCTTAGAAGAGGGAACCGCCTGTTTTGACGGCAAGCGCACGGTGGAGGAGGCCGCGGAGCGCATCCAGAACCGGGTGACGTTGTATCTCTCGGAGATTGAATAGGAGGCCGCTATGCAGGGATATCATTTCCAAAAATCTCTCCCCTATCTGCTCCCCAGCGGCACAGGAACGACTCTGCTTTACACAGCACCATTCCTCGTGATGCTGCTTTATGCCTTCTCCGGCGGCGGTGGACTGGCGGCGCTGTGCGGCAACCACGCCTTTACGGTGGGTGCGCGGAACACGGCTGTCTATCTGTTTTGCGGCATCGGCGCTGCGCTGTTGTTGGGCATGTGGGTCGCGCTGGCGCTGCGTCCCCGGAGCCTTTCCGTAAAGCTGGCGCTGCTGGCGCCGCTGATGCTCCCCTCCGCCGCCGTGGCGATGCTCTGGCGGACACTGATCCCGTGGGAGAGCCTGTGGGTGCTGATCCTGCTGCTGGTCTGGAAGGTCACCGGCGTCAACGCCGTGCTGTTTACCGCCGCCCACAATAAGATCCCCAGTGAGGTCATCGAGAGCGGCCAACTGGACGGGGCTGGCGGCTTGAGGCTGTTCCTCCGCGTCAAGTGGCCGTATCTGGTCAGCAGCGTGTTCTTTGCCGCACTGATCGACCTGGTTTTCGCATGGCGCACCTTCCGGGAGGTCTACCTTTTGACGGGGGACTATCCCCACGACAGCCTTTATCTCATCCAGCACTACTTGATGCATATGTTCCGCCGCCTGCAATATGGCAGGCTGGCTACCGCATCCATCGTGGTGGTCGTGGCGGTAGTCGTCATAACGGGGTTGATGTTTCTGCTGACCAACGCACAGGGAAGGGATGTGGAAGCATGAAGACACTGGCGAAAGCGCTCCTTGTTCTCCTTGCCCTTCTGCCGGTGGGTATATTGCTTTGGCTGGCCGTCCCCCAGCTTTCGTTATTATGGGGCGACCGCGCCTACTGGCGGGGCTACGCCGTCTCGCTGGGACTGACAGCGGTCATCCTGCTTTTCCAGTTGGCGGTGGCGCTGCCGGCGGCCTATGGCTTGGCCCGCTGGCGAGGACGACTGCGAGATGCCGCATACCTGCTGTACTGTCTGCTGACGCTGCTTCCGGTACAGGTGATGCTGCTGCCCAACTACCTGGTGTGCCGTGTGTTAGGGCTGCTGAACACCCAACTTGCCATTGTGCTGCTGGGGGTATTCTCTCTGCTGTCAGTTTTCCTGTTGGCTCGCGCTATGCAGCGCATCGGCGTGGAGCAGAGCGAGGCTGCCTCGCTGGACGGGGCCGGAGCATGGACGATTTTTCGCCGCATCTATCTGCCGCAGGTAAGGGACACCGCCCATATTGCCGCGGGACTGGCATTTCTGGATCAATGGAGCATGGTGGAGCTGCCGCTGGTGCTGCTGTCAGATGAAAGCAAGCTGCCGCTGTCCATCCTCCTGACCCGCACCGCTTTCGCCACTCCCCATGCCGGTGCCGCCTTATATCTGCTGCCAGCGGCGGTTGCGGTTGCGGTCGCGGCCATATGCGTGCGGGGCAAGTGTAAGTGGGATATCGGTATTCTTTGATTACAGCATGGTCATTTTTGTGCCATCACACGACACGCCTCAAACGTGGAATCAATAAGGCCGCAGCGGGTGGATGCAGAGTCCTCTGCAAATCCGTCATACGTTCTTTCAAATGGGAACTGTTATCTACAGATCATACCACATCGTTCTCGGTTTCAGGAAAATCTTCTTTTTTTTCTCGCACTTTATGGTACGGTTCTATCGACATTCCCTCTGTTGGGATACTTTGGTGAATAACATTCCCGCTTTGAAAACCGCCTGTGAGGAAATTTTGACCCACTTTTGACCCAGAACGGAACCGGAGCAGGCAGGGCTGGACGAAAACAATGGAAGATCCTCCGAGCGAGCGGCGGTAAAAAGCACAAATCGGAGCCGAAATGGCTCCGATTTGTGCTTGAGACAACCTACGGACCAGAAGGCCGGGGGTTCGAATCCCTCACGGCGTGCCAAAAAGACCCGAAACCGTAAGGTTTCGGGTCTTTTTGTTTTGCCCTCCACCAAAAGTTGCTTCAGCTTTATTGCATTTCTTTCTAACGTGGGTCTGTCCGCGAGGAAATGCATTCTGACACTGCCCAGAGAGCTGACCGGATACCGCTGCACGAAAGATTATGTGCGGTCGGTTTTTGCCGCTGTATGTTTCCATAAAATTCATAAATATGCTGCTCCCGCATATTGAAACGCGTACTTATAAATGGTAAACTAACAATACAGAGAGGAGTCCTATCTGACAAACTGTGATTGGAGGTAGCGCTATGTATCGTTCCAAAAGCCTACGCGGTATCGCCGCGATGATCGCCTTGATCGGCATGATCTGTACATTTTCCGCCTGCTCCAGCAACGATGCACCGCAGAAGCTGTCGGAGATGGAAGAATCTGTGCTTCTTCAGCACCTTGCAGACGATGCAATCACGATCCCTGCGGGGGTTGAAATATCCACCATTCGTGATATGATCACTGATCTTGAGGCTGACCCGGACAGACCAGCACCGATTGTAGACTGGACGGTGTATGCAGATTTCTATGAAGAAGTAAGAGATTTTGTGAAAGACTATTACAGCATGAATCCGTGAGGCGGAATTTGAACGCGCGAGACCACAGGACGGCAGCCGCCGTTCCGTCAGGTGCGCAGAGGTCACGAGATACAAAAAAGGAAACGGCAGCGCCGTTTCCTTTTTTATGTTTGTTTACTGGCCGGACTGTCGGATGACAATGATGTTGTCCATCAGGTCGATCTTCTGGATGCTGCCGGTGACGGCAGTGGGGACGCCCATGATGTCCGTGAAGATCAGCTGACCGTCCTTCTCCGTGACGGAGGCCACATTTTTACACAGCACCTGCTGAGCGGTGTTGTAGACAGTGGATAGGCACATCGTTATTCCCCCTTCAGGATGCGGAGGGCCTCCTCCAGCTTTTCGTTGCCCAGCGTAAAGTCCACCACCGCATCGTGGAGCAGCTGCTGGGCCTCACCGTCCACATCGTGGGCCAGCTCGTGCAGCTCCTCGGCATGGTGGCGGTTGTGACCCAGCATATACGTCAGCAGTGCCAGCGCCTCCTCCGGCGAGTGGTGGTCGTGGGAATGGGTGTGTTCATGGTCATGGGGATGCACGTGGTCGTGATCGTGGTCGTGTTCATGGCACATAGGCCCACCTCCTATTCAAAGTTGGCTCTATCTTAGCACGGCGCGGAGGAGAAGTCAATTCGCCGGTGCTTTTTGCGGATTTAGCGGACAGATACCAATAAACTGTCAATTATCTGTGCAAAACAGACAAATGAATTGACATCAAAAACGGAATTATGTATAATTTCCCAAAGGAAGAGGCGCTTGCGAGCATATCTCAAAAGGGGAGGGTGACCCGCCCTGGATGCTCGGCGATCCCACGAACCGGTAAAAGGAGCAGTACAATGAGCGAGAACCATGTCCACGACCATGCGGACGAAAACGGAACGACACATACCCACAGCCACCAGCACACCCACCAGCAGACGAAGGCGGTGCTCAACCGCATCTCCCGGGCGCAGGGGCATCTGGAGGCGGTGCGGAAAATGATCGAGCGGGGCGAGGACTGCGCCGAGGTGCTGGTGCAGCTCAGCGCCGTGATCTCCGCCCTGAACAGCACGGGCCGCGTGATCCTGAAGGATCACATCGCCCACTGCATCGTGGACGCGGTGGAGGCCGACGACATGGAGCCGATCGAGGCGCTGAACCAGGCTATCGACCGGTTTATGCGATAAGCGCCGTGTGCCTAAAACGACGTGACGGCGCGTTGACAGCCGACAGCGGCGCAGCTATAATAGTGACAGGAGGAATGTCCGATGATCTCAGCCATCGTGTACACATCCAACAGCGGCTATACCGCGGAATATGCGCGGATGCTGGGGGAGCTGACCGGCCTGCCGGTGTATGACCTGCATCGGGTGAGCGACCCGCAGCCCCAGCGGGAGGTCATCTTCCTGGGTTGGCTCATGGCGGGCAATGTCAAGGGATACGCCAAGGCTGACCGGCTCTACAAGGTGCGCGCCGTATGTCAGGTGGGGATGGGGCCTGCCACGAAGGCCGCGTCGGACAAGCTGCGGCAGAAGCTGAAGCTGTCGCCGGAGGTGCAGGTGTTCACCTTACAGGGTGGCTTTGATATCCGCAGGCTCCATGGGCCGTACAAATGGATCATGCAGATGAAATGCCGGGATATCCGCCGAACGTTGGAGGGGAAGGCGAGCCTGACCCCCGCCCAGCAGCTGACCTACGACATGGCCAAAAGGGGTGCCAGCGCTGTAAAGCAGGAGAACTTGACAGATATTGTGAATTGGTATAAAACGACGAGATAAGGAGGCTGCCCATGAAGAAGTTTTTACATGTGCTCGCCGATGTGGCGAAGAAGGCGGCGAGCGTCGCGCTGTCGCTGGTAGGGAAAGGCGTATCACTGGGGCTTTCCGCGGCCAGAAGCGCCGTCGCCGCGGTGGGACGTCTGGCGGCGAGGCTGTCCGGCAAACTGGCCCGGTGCATGGGCGGTAAGCTGAAAGCGCATCTGGCGCCGACGCTGCTGGGTGTGATGATCGTGTCCGGCTCTGTGGCGCTGCTGTCCTGCGTGGGCTGGCTGGTGGCCCGGAAAGCGCGGTAAGCACCGCAAAAAGGTATACAACGGGGAGGTGCGCTGCGCATCTCCCCGAAACGCTGTGAAGCGATATCAACGCAAAAGGAGTGTCCTGTATGGAAAGAAAAGAATTTAAGGCGGAGTCCAAGCGGCTGTTGGATCTGATGATCAACTCCATCTACACCCACAAGGAGATCTTCCTGCGGGAGATCATCTCCAACGCCTCCGACGCCATCGACAAGCTGTGCTACCTCAGCCTGACCGATGACAAGGTGGGCATCAAGCGGGATGAATTTGCCATCAGGCTGGTGCTGGACAAGGAAAAACGGCTGCTGACCGTCAGCGACAACGGCATTGGCATGGATCGGGAGGATCTGGAGAGCAATCTGGGCGTCATCGCCTCCTCCGGCAGCCTCAAGTTCCGGCAGGAGATGGACGGCGACGTCGGTGCGGATACCGACATTATCGGCCAGTTCGGCGTGGGCTTCTACTCCGCCTTTATGGTGGCGGACGAGATCACCGTCATCACCAGAAAGTACGGGCAGGAGCAGGCGTGGAAGTGGCAGTCCACCGGCGTGGACGGCTACACCATCGAGCCCTGCGAGAAGGAGACGGTGGGCACCGACATCATCATGCACATCAAGGAGGACGGCGAGGAGAAGGACGAGTACAGCCAGTATCTGCGGGAGTACCCGCTGCAAAAGCTGGTGAAGAAGTATTCCGACTACATCCGCTTCCCCATTCGTATGGAGCTTCCCCATCCCGTCCTGAAGGAGGGCAGCACCGAGGAGAACCCGGAGTACGAGGAGAAGTTCGAGTGGGAGACCCTCAACAGCATGGTGCCTCTGTGGCAGCGGAAGAAGGGCGACGTCACCAAGGAGGAGTACGACGAGTTCTATCAGCAGCGTTTTGCCGACCCCAACCCGCCGCTGAGCGTCATCACCGTGTCCGCCGAGGGTGCTGTGACCTACAAGGCTATGCTGTTTATCCCGTCCAAGGCCACCGGGCGGTATTACACAGAGGACTACGAGAGCGGTTTGCAGCTCTACTCTGCCGGAGTGATGATCATGGACAAGTGCGCCGATCTGGTGCCGGAGTGCTTCAACTTTGTCCGGGGCGTGGTGGACTCGCCTGACCTGAATCTGAACATCTCCCGTGAGCTTTTGCAGCACGACCGGCAGCTGAAGCTCATCTGCACCAATCTGGAGAAGAAGATCAAGGCGGAGCTGGAGCGTCTGCTGCGGGACGAGCGGGAGAAGTACGAGCAGTTCTGGCAGAGCTATGGTCGGCAGCTGAAAATGTGCGCCATGGACAACTACGGCGCCAAGAAGGAGACTTTGCAGGATCTGCTGCTGTTCTACTCCTCCACGGAGAAGAAGCTGGTGACATTGGCGGAGTATGTGGGCCGGATGCAGGAGGGGCAGAAGTACATCTACTTCGCCTCCGGCGACACGGTGGAGGCCATCGACCATATGCCGCAGACAGAGCTGCTGAAGGATCACAGCATGGAGATCCTGTACTTTACGGATAAGGCGGACGAGTTCCTGTCTGATATCCTGCATACCTATCAGGATAAGCCCTTCCGCTCCGCCATTGACGGCGATCTGGAGCTGGGGGACGAGCAGAAGCCGGACGAGACCGAGCATTATAAGGAGTCCTTCGGCTTCATCAAGGAGGTCTTGGGCGACCGCGTGGACACGGTGAAGGCATCCACCAAGCTGAAGACCCATCCGGTGTGCCTCACCAGCGGCGAGGGCGTGACCTTCGAGATGGAGAAGTACTTCACGGCGGTACAGCCGGAGCTGGGGCTGAAGGCCAAGCGCATTCTGGAGCTCAACGTGGATCATCCGGCGTTTATGGCGCTTGAGACGGCGCGGGTGCTGGATCCGGAGCGTGCCAAGAAGTACGTGGAGATCCTGTATAACCAGGCGCTCCTCATCGCGGGGCTGCCCATCGAAAACCCATCGGCCTACACCGACCTGCTTTGCTCCCTCTGGAAATAAACCGAAAAAAGGATGACCGCTTTGCGGTCATCCTTTTTTGCAATAATCAACAAAAAACGCGGTTCTGTTCTTGCGGGATTTGACGGAAAGTGATAAAATGCAAACATAAGCGTGCACATGGTGTGCCAAGCACAGACAAATCGCCAAAATTCAGGGAGCGTCCCTGTCAAAAGGAGTTTTGCCCATGAAAGACTTGAAGCACATGATCTTTTTCGAGGAGCTGCTGCGGCAGTCCCACAACACGCTGGTGCAGCAGGCCGTCGACGAGGGACAGTTGGCGTTGGGGTATAACTGCTACTATATCCCGGAGGTGCTGCTGAACCTGAAGGGCTGCTTTTCCTCGCGGCTGCGGGCACCCAACAGCGGTACGGCGGAGGTGGCGTCGTACTACATGACCAACCGGAACTGTCCCTATGTGCGCTGTATTTTGGAGCGCGCCATTGAGGGCGGCTTCAACTACCTGAACGCGCTGTTCGGCGCGGAGGGCTGCGCTGCCATGGAGCGGATGGAGGAGCATTTTGCCCTGCTCCAGCCGGTGCAGAATCCGCAGTTCGTTACCACCATCATCGATCCGCCCATGAAGGGGGACGAGACCAGTCTGGACTACTACAAGGCCCAGCTGCAGCTGAAGGTGCTGGATGTGCTCCGCGACCACTACGGGGTGGACGTGTCCGATGCGGCGCTGTGGGAGGCGGTAGAGCGCCACAACCGGCTTTGCCGCGTGGTCACTGCCATCGGGGACTTCCGAAAGCTGGAAAACCCGCCCATCACCGGGTATGAGTACCATGTGATCGTGCTGGTCAGCCAGGTCTGTCCCCACGACCTGATCCTGCCCTATCTGGAGGAGACGCTGAAGGAGCTGCAAACAAGGCAGCCGGAGCCGGTATTCCCGTTCCGCGCCCGCGTGGTGGTGGCGGGCAGCGAGATCGACGATCCGGAGTTCACCAAGCTTCTGGAGATGTGCGGCGCCATGGTGGTGGCGGATCGCTACTGCTTCGGCGGCTTCCCCGGCCGGGAGAAGATCGAGATACGGGAGGGGGAGGCGGCGTTTGACGCCATCTGCCGCCACTATCTCCACCATAACCAGTGCGTCCGGTTCATGGACGGCGGGAAGATCGACCAGCGCCATCAGGAGCTCCGGCGGCTGGTACGGGAGTACCGCGCCGACGGCGTGATCTACGAGAGCATGAAATTCTGCGAGTTCTGGAGCTACGAAAAGGTGTTGGCCAGCCACGTTTTGCAGCAGGAGATGGGCATCCCGTGCTGTACCATTGAGAAGGAGTATAACCTCGGCTCCGTGGGACAGCTTCGTACCCGGTTCCAGGCCTTTGTGGAGAGTCTGGAGATCAAGAAGCTCGGCGCCGAGAAGGAGGGAAAACTGTGAAGCTGAAAGACTTGACAAACGCTGCGATCGCAGGGCTCGATAAGAAGCTGGAGCGGTTTGACCCCAAGTGGCAGGCGGCCCACGGAAAGGGCGGTCTGCGCAGCCGCTATCAGGACAAGACCGGCATCGCCCGCTATCGGGAATGGCGCGGCGTGAAGGACACGTTCGTGGACTACACCGCGTGGCTCAATAACCTGCTGTCCATGGGGAAAATGGTGGTCTCCGCGCCCATCCCCGTTTTGAAGGGCTTCTGGGAGTACCGGTGGATGGGCTCCTATCTGGGTACCTTCGCCTTTATCGACCGGCTGTTTGAGGGCTTCCGGGATGAGGAGCTGAAGATCGCCCACATGAATATGCACTGCATCGTCAACAGCCTGACCCGGAAGATCGCGCTGGTATTGGCCAACGACAAGCGGTTGGGCGGCGGCAAGCTGTCGGACCGCATTGTACCCATGGACGAGGTGCTGCCGCCGCTGTTTATGACCGGCTTCAAAAACCTCATTCCCATCCCGATCCAGACGCTGCCGGAGTTTATCATCTGCGACATCGACCAGCATCTGGAGCCGTACTATATCGACGTGGCGGAGTCCTTCGGTTTGGCGGCGGACGTCTGCTCCCGCTGCTCGGCGGAGACGGGCGTAGCCATCGACGACGATTTCCCCATCGTGGGCAAGGCGGTGCTGACCACCAATATGCCCTGCAACGCCAGCGAGGCCACCTCCATGTTCCAGCGGCGGCGGTTCGGCCTGCCGGATTTCCCGGTGACCATGGCCATGATCCACAACGAGCCGGGGGCGCACCCCTACTCCACGCAGGTGTTGAAGGACGCCATCGCCTTTATTGAGGAGCAGTATGGCGAGAAGTACGACTGGAACGCGCTGTTCGCCCGGGCGGAGCATATGAACGAACAGAACCGCATCGAGTTGGAGAAGTGGGAGCTGTTCAAGACGCCCTATTCCGCCCTGTGCGGCATTGCCGAGAGCCTGTACCGGCTGTATGGCTGGGCGTCGGTGAATGGGCAGGAGGATCAGTTCACCTACAACGACCGCAAGGTGCTGAAGATCATGCTGGACGCCTACCAGCGGCGGCACGAGCCCTTCGGCGGCACCACGCGGCATCGGGCGTTCCTGTGGGGACCGTCGGCGGTGTACTACACCGACTTCCCCACATGGGTGCAGAACTGCTGGGGCATCAATATCGTGCTGAACATGGACTCCACCATGGGACACAATATGATCTCCACCACCGACCCGGAGCAGGCCATTCAGGATCTGGCGCTGTTCTCCGAAAAGGGCGTCATGCGGCATCACGCCGTGGGCGGCTGGGAGAACGTGAACGCTCTGTGGGAGTGGGCCAAAAAGTTCAACTGCGACATGGTCATCTTCAACGACAACGTGTCCTGCAAGGGCATGAACGGCGTCCACGCGCTGATGGAGGAGCAGGCCCGCGACCTCGGATTCCACTTCATCTTCCTGGAGCACGATCTGGAGGACTGCCGCACCATCTCCCGCCGGGATATGCGCAACATCATCAATAATTACATGACTGTGGTGCTGAACGAAAAGCCGCTGGATGAGACGCTGGTGGACTTCGACGACAGCCTGGCGTGGTAAGGAGGGAGAGTATATGAAATTTATCGGAAAGCTCCTGAAAACGGTGGTGCTGACGGCCCTTACCCTGTTTGTGAGTACGTTCATCATCTATATGTTCAATCTGGAGAACAAGCTGATCTACAAGGTGATCTACCCGTTTTTGCAGAAGCACTATAACAGCCAGCGGCGTGACCGCCGCATCTGAAAAAAGCAAAAAAGATACCCGCCGCGAGAGGCGGGGGTCATAAGAAAGTAATATCGTATTTTCTCAGGAACGGCGTGGCTTTGGTCACGCCGTTTCCTGTTTCAGCAGTTCTTCCACGGGGATAAAGCCCACAAGGTCATAGGAAATACGGATGCCCTGATGCCGCTTGCCGCTGGACTTATCCGGGGCTTCAATGTAGATCGCCTTGACAAGCTCCCGCAGCGCATAGGGGGTAAGCTCGTCCAAATCCTCATATTTGCGTACCCGCTGGATAAACTGCTTCAAATTTTCAATCTGTCGTTCCTGTACTTCAATTTCCTTCTGCAAAGTCTGAATTTCCTCTTTAAGCTGTGCTTGTTCGTCCTCATAGGTCTTGCTCATCATAGAGAACTTTTCATCTGTGATGCGCCCCGCCACATTGTCCTCATAAATGCGGATAAACAGACGGTCAAGCTCTCCCAGACGCTTTTCAGCCTGTGCCAGACGCTTCTTGTGTCCGCGGATTGCGGCTTCGCTGGACAGCCGGAGCTTCTGCTCCATGACGGCACGGAAATGATCCTCATACCGGCTGACATAGGAAATCACAGTTCTCATGTGCATCCAGACCAATTCCTCCAGAACGACCGCACGGATGAAGTGTGCCGAACAGCTTCCCGTATTGCTGCGGTAGTTGGCGCATACAAAATGATCCTGCCGCTTTTCAAAGTAATTGGTGGTGCAGTAGCGCATTTTTGCTCCACAATCAGCGCAATAGACCATACCGGAAAACAGACTGCTCTTGCTCGTCTTTGTCCTGCGGTGACGCTGTTGGCGAATCTCCTGCACCTTGTCAAAGACCTCCTGCTCAATGATCGCTGGGTGGGTGTTGTAGAAAACCGCCTGTTTTTCAATGGGCGTTTCCCTCTGCTTCTTGTCCCAGATGGAGTTGGTGTAGGTCTTGAAATTGACGGTACATCCCGTGTATTCCCGCCGTTCCAGAATGTGAACGACCGTGTTGGTGTTCCAATGGTACGGATCAGCGGTTTCCGGGCTGGGTGTCTTGATGCCCTCACGCTTCTTGTAGGCGGTGGGGTTAAGTACCTTTTCCTCCTGCAAGAGCTTTGCAATCTGCATCGGGCCTCGCCCTTCCATGCACAGCTTGAAAATGCGCTTGACTACCAATGCCGCCGCTTCATCCACGACCCACTTTGTCTTGTCCTCCGGGTCTTTACGGTAGCCGAATGGAACATTGACGGTCAGAGGAACGCCGCGTTCGCCCTTTGCCTTATTGACAGCACGGATCTTGCGGCTGGTGTCTTTGGCGAAAAACTCGTTGAACCAGTTCTTGATGCCCGCAATATCGCTGTCGGTACTGTTGGGGTCGATGGTGTCAAAATGGTCGTTGATGGCAATATAGCGCACATTGTACTTTGGGAATGTGAAGTTGATATACAGCCCTGTCAGCGAGGAATTACGCCCCAGTCGAGATAAGTCTTTCGTGCAGCAAACCGCCACTCTGTCCGCTTCGATTTCCGCAAGCATCGCTTGGAAGCCGGGGCGGTCATAGTTCGTCCCGCTATACCCATCGTCCACAAAAAAGGTTGGGTTCGGGAAACGGTGCTCCTTTGCGTATTGGAGCAGGATCATTTTCTGATTCTGGATGCTGTTGGATTCGTCCTCTTTTCCGCCTTTCTTATCCTCTTTCAAATCTTCCACGGATAAGCGGCAGTAAAGCGCGGAGATTTTATCAGTTGCCCGTAACATTTCTGTTTCCTCCTTCAAAGGGGCAACTGCCAGTACAGGATTGGTTGCTTCTATTGTACCAAGAGACTGCGTATTTGTCATTCAGAATCCTCCATCTTTTCTGTAAACTTTTCGCCCATGATGCGCTCCATCTTTTTATCCAGCGTTTCCACGCCGTCATAGCTGCCTGTGACGGTGTAGACTGTGCCGCCGATTTCCTTTTGCAAGGTGAACTCCGGCAGCCAGAAGGCGGACAGATTTTTCACGCAGAGATGGCCGTCCTCGTTGAAGTAGCAGTTGTGCCGGGGATGATCGGGCGGCAAGGGCTGCGGTTTGAGATACGGGTCTGGATTGGAGAAGTAATATTCCGCTGGCTCGTCGTGGTCGGTCTTTTCCCATTCCTCGATTTCTGCCAGCAGATCAGGGTCGATTTTGTGTTCAAATTCTTTGTTCTCGTTCATGGTGGTGTCCTTTCTCCGATGGGTTATCGGTCTATATCGTGATGTTTGGTTTTCGTCTTTTGCGGTGCGTCTGCTTTCAGGGCAGTATCCACATAGCGGCGTACCTTTTGCAGCTCGGCAACTTCCTCCCGCTGGGCTTTCAGCTTCGCATACTCTGCTTCGTTCTCTGTGGTCAGCGCGGCAAGCTCGGTCTGCCATGCTTTCGGTGTCAGCTTCATGTCCGGCAGATTTGCCCGCAGATAGCGGTTAGCTGCATCCCATACTGCAAGATCGGCGCGGTGTGCTTCTGCAAACTTCTCCTGCTTGCCTTTCCAGCGGATTTGCTTGCATTCATCGTGGATGGGCTGTGTCTTTTGGAAGTTCTGCGCCTGCTCAATCAGCTTTTGGAGCTGCTTAATTCTCGCCTCCCTCGGTTTCATAGCACTACGGATTTCGCTTGCCTTGTCATGGACAGCGGACATGGCTGCATCCAGTTCTTCCAGCGTATAGATGCCTTTCTCCGAAAGAAGATTGACGGCTTTGGAAATGGCTTTGAGCTCGTCTGCGGTGTGCTGTTGCTGCCAGCTTTGGGAATACTTCCCGCTTTTGGCTTTCTGAATGTCCAGATAGCGGAACAGCAGCGTGGAGAGGTCGGTGGATTTCGGCTGCGGTGGCTCGGTGCGCAAGCTCTCCTTTGCCTTGAACACATCAAGCAGCCATTCTTTCAGCTTGCCGATCTGCGTCTTGATGTCGCGGAGCAGGCGGTTTGCCGCCTTGATACTGCGGTTCAGTTCGCCGCGCTCGGTAGCGATTCCTTTTTTCTCCATCTGTGACGCTGCCACGCCGATATGAACGGTGGGGATTTGGTCGATTCCCTGCCGCTCATAGCTGCGGTGGTCAATGCGCTCTGGGCGGTTGTTCCGTTCCAAGAACTCATTGGCAAGGTCAGCCCACACCTTGCGCCAGACCTCGGCGTTCTCCTGACTGTTCCAGTCCACAAGGTCAACCTTTCGTGTCTTAAAATTTCCGCTGGGAAGCCGGATTCTCTCGCCGTTTTCGTCCAGCACATATTCCTTTTTGGACTTCGGAAGCCACTTGCCTTGTGCGTCCATCGGACGCATGGTGAGAAGAATATGAGCGTGCGGGTTGCCGCTGCCTGTGTCGTGAAGGTTGAAGTCCGCGCACATTCCTCTGGATACAAATTGAGAGGAACAGTACGCACGGACAAGCCGTACCTGTTCCTCTCTGGATAACTCTATGGGCAGTGCAACCTCCAATTCCCGCGCCAGTTGGGAGTTGCACGCCTTTTCAATTTGCTCCACGCTGTTCCACAGTGTTCCCCGGTCTTGAAAGTCCGGGGGAGCGTTGGGCGGCAGCAGGATTTCCGAATGGACGATGCCGCGCTTTCGGGTGTAGTCATGGATCATGCCGTCCCATTCGTTTGTGATTTTCTCGCCGCTTCGGTAGGCAGCAGCGGCAACGGCTGACTTGCCATTCCCCCGGCTGATGATCTTGATGCTGCAATGATAGATTGCGATAACGGTTTACCTCCGATCTTCGTGATTCAGCCCCATGAAACGGAACAGCTTGCCGCAGCAAGGTGTTCTGTTTCGTGGGGACGCAAAAGGGTAGACAGCACAAGCTGTCGCAGGGAAAATGCAGTTTTCCCTGTGCGGCGCAAGCCGCCAATGTGGGTGCGTGGGAACTTCCATGCGCCCACAAGCCCTCGGCAGAGCGCACAACACCCGCAAGGGTGTATAAGTGCGCCCTTGTTACCAAGGGTATTATCTGGCTTCCACCCCCTCGGCGCGTTTTTTCAAATACTCCTGCGCTTCTGAACTCTTTGCAATGTGATACAAAAAGTCCTTGCCTTCGTCCTCTGTCATGGTTTTCAGCTCCGGCACAATGCTTTCCATGAAGCCGCCAAACAGGAAAATACGGTGATTGCGCTCCTTGCGTTTCTCAACGGACAACTTGCGGTTGAGTATCTTGTTTCGGTTTTCGTACTGCTGCAACTGTTTCTCTGTGCGTTCCAGTTCAGCATTACATTCCTCGATGGTCTGCGGCGTTTTCTTCTTTGTCATGGGTGGTCGCTCCTTTCTTGATTTTAGGCAATAAAAAGCCCGCTGGCTTTGCACATACGGCATAGTCAGCGGGCAGAATGTAAGTTATTCTGTTTAATAATTAAACCTACAAAACAGACTTCATCGTAATGTTTGCGCCTGTTTCAACGCACAAATCATAGAATCGACGCCCAATAGCGCCGTATAGCTATTGTTGGTTTTTCTGAAAGCAGGCGTGTAATAAACATTATTTTCAGCATCAAAGCAGAATTTTTCAGCAGTTAGTTCTTCCATCTTACGTGCCAATAGATTACTTCCATAGAAGCGGCGGAGAAAGTCGATTCCCGCACACATGGCAGCGACAGGTTTCTTTTCGCTAATAAAATGTGTGACGCACGTTTTTATCACATTGGAATCTCTATAGTTGTTCAATAAACCGATTCCACCGGGTATGATCAATGCATCGTATTCTGCAAAATCAATCTCACGAACATCTTTTATGCGTCCCCTACCGATGCGAGCTGCTTCTATAAGGATATTCCGCTTTTCTGCCATCTGCTCTGTCAGGTGGTTAACAGACTGAATGGAAACATCTTCTGCGACAGGCGTGTAATCACACCCATATTTATCAAGCGCTACATACGTCAGAATTACTTCTTCTATACATGAACCATCACCGAGGCCACAGCCTGCTAATAGAACTAAATACTTCATTTGTTTTCACCTCCACAACTCACGGTTTGCCAACGACTTCTCACTGATAAGCATAGCATATAAAGCGACTTACATCAACGCCTTCTTCATGGTAAATCAGCGACCTTTTTATGAACGCCGTTTTGCTTTGCCTGTTTACTTGCCGCCTTCCGCCGTTCCTCACTATACGGCGCGGTCAGCCGAAAGCTCAACCGTCCTTTTTCAATCTCAAAGGTCAGCCCTCCTTGCTCATCATCGTCGGTCTGACGGCAGCATTGCGGGTGCTTTGCCGCAAATGCCGTCAGACGCTTTTTGAGATCGGTATTGTGAGTTTGCACCTCAATGATGCGGCTATGCTCGTCAAAATAGATCACCGTTGTCTTTTGCTTTTTGGTAAGCCCTGTTCTCATAAAACCTCCCGATTCTCATAGATTTTTCTCAGCTCTTGAATAGGAAAAGTGCTGCGATTTTTTGATGGAAACGCCCCAAACGATGCGGGGTACATTTCACTTTGTCCTACCGACTGATTTGCCGCTTTTCCAGCTCTTGACTGCATTTTCATGGTGTTCTGTTCGTGTGGCTTTTCAGCCACTCCACCAGCTCATTTTTCATCACCAATTTGCGCCCGCCGATCCGTAAGGTTGGAAAATCCGGGCTGCTCAAAAGGTTATATGCCCCCGCTTTGGAAATCTGTAACGCTTCGGCAAGCTGCTTTGCGTCCATCACATCGGGCATGGCTTCAAACGGTTCTCTGCTCATAAAATCTCCTTTCCCGCATGAAAAAGCAGCAGCTACCATTTCGGTAACTGCTGCCGCTTCTGCGTCTGTTTACTTGTCCAAATACTTCTGATACTCCGCTGTCACATAGTCCTCATAGGCTCCCGCAATTTTGGCGATCCGCTTATGGACTGCGCTGGCGGTCTTGTAGCCAACTTTGTCCGCAATCTCCTGTTCGGTCAAGCCGTCCATACGCAGCTTTAATATTTCCCTGTCTTTCTCGGTAATGCTCTGCTCGGCAAAGGCGGCGATCTGCATTTCGGAAATCACCTTTTGCTCAAACTCGCCGCGAGGATCGGCAACCTCAAAAATATCGCCGTCCTCATTCTCCATCATCTCGTCAAGAGAAATCGGCTTGCCGGAGCGATTGTGATGCCATTTTCGCATGAAATCGGTCTTGACGGTGCTGCCTGTGGTTTCGTAGTCCTCTACGGTGCGGTTTTCCCAGATCGCGTCGATCATCGGCTGCCAGTTCTGCTCTGCAATCACCATGGCGGTGACATTACCGATCAGATTGCTGAACTGCTGATAGGTCAGCCACGGCACTTCCACACCCTGCGGGATGTTGTAAAGGTTTTGGAAGCCAAGCCCGTTCTGCTCAAACTTCATTCGGATGTAGGGGATAATGCTGTACGACAGCCGCCACAAAGGGAAATATCCTGCGTACTGATTCCAGTTGCCGGGAATGTCGCGGTAGTTGCCCTTGCGGTCTTTGACTTGGAAAAACTGCCATGCGCTCCATGCGTAGCAGTCCCACACAAGCAGCTTGAACATATCGTCACATACGATGTGGTCATACTTGTCCGTTCTCAGAACTTCATAGGGGGAGCGGGGCAGATCGTAGGCTGGCTTCCACTTTTCCGCAAGTTCCCTCGGTAAGCTGTAAAACAGGATCAGCCATGACTTGTCGCTGTCCTGCGGTATCTCGATGATCTCACCGGGCAGCACCACAAGAAAATCGTTCGGGCCCGTCTGCTTGTCCATCAACGTCACCTCCAATCGCTTTTGCATTCAGCCCTCTACTATATATGGCATGAGAAGGGCTGAATTGTTCCAATGCTTTCAAACTTTTTTGAGATTTTTTGAAAAAATCTTGGAATGGATGGGATAGGATTGATTTAAGGCAATTATACCTGAAAGCTGTGAATAAATCTATTGCTTTTCGTGACGGCAAAAAAATAACGGGTATCCGGCTCTCACCGGATACCCGTTATTTCGTTGCCCAACCCTGCCTGACAGATGCCCCAGTCGTAATTTTTAGAATTACTGTCTTATGAGCACCCATGCGAGGCGGGTATCTTTTTGCCTGACAGGGGGGCGTTATTCTGTGGTGTGATGCTCCTTGCCGAAGTGAAGCTCACGCATACCCTCCACCTCGTCACAGATGGATTTCAGGCTGCAGGAGCCGCAGTCGGTGGGCATACCCTCCAGAATTTTTGTCAGGCTCAGGGTGATGTCCTTGGCGGTCTTGGCCTCCTTGACCAGCGCGGCGTAATCCGCGTCCGGGGCGGTGATGAACAGCATCTTCACCGCCAGAATGGAGGGGTTCTTTTTGTACTGCTGAATAAAGTCGTTGCCGATACGCTGAAAGCTGACGCCCTTTTGCAGCGCTTCCTTGCTGATGCGTACCTGTTCGCGGCTGCTCTCGGAGCTGGTGCGGATCATGTAGCCCTTGGGGAAGACGCGGTACTTGACGAAGTCCATGTCCTGAATGGCACGGAACGCCTGCTCTGTGTCCTCCTCATCGTCGGACTCGATATCGCCCACCCGCAGCAGCGCAACGCGGGCGTAGGCGCAGTCGCCCTTCAGTTCGCCCAGATCGGGGCCAAAGACCAAAATCTCGTCCTTGGGGATCAGGGTAGGGGATGTGGTGACACAGGTGAAGTTGACGGCGGGCTTATCGCCGCCGCCCAGTTCAAAGGCGGCGTCCCGCAGCATCACCAGCTCAAAGGCGCCGGTATCCTCCCATGCGTTGGCCGGGTCGTAGTCAAAGCGCCGGGGTGCGGAGGAGCCGGCCAGCCCCTCCACACCGCGGATCATGGCGTTGTAGAGTTCCATTAGAATTTGATATCCACTTTCTTGCGGTCGAAGATCTTGTTGACCTGAATGTAGGCCCATCCCAGCAGCTTCTGATCCAGATTCCAGAAATAGACCACGAATAGAGCGCCGACGATGGCGGTGAGGATGCTCACGACCTTCATGACAGCCTTGCAGAATTTACACATAATCGTGCCTCCTTGTTATGTCCAGAGGTGTCAGGCGCGGGCCATGCCCTTCTGACGGGCGTACTCGGCGGCGCCCAGCGCACCCATGAGCTGCGGGTCGGTGGTCAGGTCGATGACCTTCAGCTTCAAAACGTGCTCGATGGCCTTTTTCAGACCGGCGTTTTTGGCGCAGCCGCCGGTGAGGGTGATGGCGTCCGTGGCGCCCGCCTTCTTGCTCATGACGAAGCAGCGCTTGGCCACTGCCATCTGGATGCCGGCCGCGATCTCGTCCATGGGCTTGCCCTCGCCCACCAGCGTGATGACCTCGCTCTCGGCGAACACCGTACACTGGGCGGTGATGGGGATGACGTTCTTCGCCGTCAGGCTCAGGTTGGAGAACTCCGGCAGGCTCATCTCAAAGCTGCGGGCCATGGCCTCGTAGAAACGGCCCGTACCCGCCGCACACTTGTCGTTCATGGCGAAGTTCTTCACCGTACCGTCGGTGTCGATGGAGATGCCCTTCACGTCCTGACCGCCGATATCGATGATGGCCTTGACCGTGGGATCGGTGACGTGGACGCCCATGGCGTGGCAGGAGATCTCGGAGATGTTCTCGTCCGCAAAGGGAACCTTGTTCCGGCCGTAGCCCGTGCCGATCAGGTAGCCCAGCTCCTCGGAGGAGTTCAGGCCCACCTTGGTCAGCACCTCCTCCATGGCCAGCTTGGCGCTGACCTCGGAGTTGATCTTGCTGCGGATGGTGGTATCGGCACAGATCTTCCCATTCTCGTCCAGAATGACCGCTTTCGTGTAGGTGGAGCCTACGTCACAACCGCCGTAATATTTCATAGCACATACTCCTTTTATAGATGTTGATAAAGGGGGTCACATACAGTTCTCATCGTCGAAGTCGCACAGCGTGGGGTCGAGGGGCTCCGCGCGCATGACGGTACGCATATACTCGTTGACCTTTTCGCGCATGGTCTTGCGGGACACGGTGCGCGGGTCCATCAGGTCGTGCTCGATCCAGATCATGTGGTAGCCGCGCTCGCGGCCCTGCTCGTCCAGAATGCCCTGTACGGTGGCCATGTTCTTGCAGGCCACGTTCTGGTACATGATGATGAAGTTGGCGTTCCACGCCTCGCACTGACGCCACAGCTCGTCCACCACATGCTGGTAGCCGCCGTTGGTGTGGCGGCGCATGACCATGCGCTCGTACAGACGGGCCAGATCCCGCAGCGCCTCCTCCTTGTCCTCCGTCTCCAGAGGCTTGGTGAAGTTCAGGGACTCCATCTCCACCAGCACGTTGATGCCCCAGCAGTTGGCCAGCCAGTTGGAGAAGTTGGCGTAGTAGTGGGCGGGGCAGGACCAGACAATGCCGCGGTAGCGCATCTTGCCGACCCACGCCTCCTCGCGGCGCTCGTAGGACTCCATCAGCAGCTTGTTGACCTTCCGGCAGCTCTTCATGATGCGGGGATCGATGCCTCCGTCCATCTCATAGTTCCACTTGCGGAACAGCTCGTAGGTGGGGCCGATGATCTGGGGATAGGGGGTCTTGTTGACCTCCCACTTCTCCAGCTCGTACCGCGTCTCCTCATTGAAGCGCTTCATGCTGGCGAAGTAGGCGTCCCAGCTCCACTTGGCGCCGGTCTGCTCCTCAATGAACTTGATGCACGCCCGGATATCCTCCGCACCCATCTGCACCGTCTCCTCATCCTCATAGCGGACGGGGAAGCACAGGTGGAACACCGGCAGGTCGGGGAAGCGGCGGGACATATAGCTGGAGGCCATGGTAGAGCCGTCGCAGGGCATGGAGGAGGAGATGAAGCACTTGCCCATGTGGGGCAGGGCGTCGATGACCAGTGCGCCGCACTCAGAGGACGGCACGGGGCAGCAGTCGGCGGGCAGGCCGAAGGACTCCACCGCGTCGATGTAGGGGACGCAGGTGAGCTGGTCGATCTCGGACACCAGGAACACCGGCATCAGCTGATAGGGGATACCCAGCAGGTCGGGGAAGCCGGCCATCAGCTGCCCCATGGTCATCTCGTCGAACAGCACGACCTTCTTGTTCAGCTCGCGGCTGTTGCCGTTCTTCTCGTCGCACTTGGCGAGGAACACCAGATTTTCCGCCACATAGCGGAAAATATCGTAGGTCATCAGGTGGCTCATCTTCAGGGCGTTGCCCCGCTGTCCCATGGTGTTCTTATCCATGAAGCCCACGCAGCACATATAGGAGATCATCCAGCGATACCAGAACGTGGTGTTCAGGGCGGGTACCAAGTCCTTGGAGAAGGTAGCCAGCAGCATACCCCAGACCTTCAGCCAGCCGGAGAAGTCGATGAGGGTGCTTTCCACGCCGCGCCACTCACGGCGGACGGTGGCCATGTCGCCCTTACGGTACAGGGTACCCAGATGCTTTTCGCCGTTTTTCAGCAGATCCATGCGCTCTGCGCCGGTCATGGCGGCAACGGTCTTGGCCTCGCGGGTCACACGGGCCACGTTGTTCAGCAGGTGATCCTTCTGCCTGGCGGCAAACGCCTTCCAGTCCGTCTCCTTCAGCAGGTCGAGGGCGATGGAGCCAAACTCCTTCAGGTTCTCAGCCTGCTTCCTCCAGTCCATGTTGTTCCGCGCGCGGAAGAACTGGGGGTTGGGGAATTTCTTCTTCTCAGCCATCAGTTGGCACCTCCGTTCTTGTGGAGCTTTTTGATCTCCAGCGATTCCACAAAGGCCTGCACGCGGGTGCGAAGCTGGCCGGAATTGCCGTTGTTGTACAGGCGGTCGATACTCAGCACGGGCCAATTATACTCCTCGTGCATGATGTGGCTCACCAGCGCGCGTTCGAAGCCCCAGTAGTCGCAGTATTTCATCTGCTCGTAGATGATGCCGTCGGCGTGGAACTCCCGGGCCAGACGATCCGCGGTGTCCCGGCGCTGCTGCACCTTCTCGTCGGAGATGTAGCGGGCGCACTCGGAATGCTCCATAATGTGCAGGCAGATCTGGGGCAGGGCGTCCTCGTCGTCCCGGAGGTGGATGATCTCCCGTCCGGGGGTGGAGCCGAAGCAGTAGCGGTCGGACACCACCAGCGCGCCGCAGCTCTCGATAAGCTTGGTCAGGTTGGGGTCGTCGATCTCGCTGCCCACGATGGCAACTCTGGCGCGGAAGGGCGGCTTGGCGTCGGGCTTGCGGGTCTTCAGCTCCTCCAGCGTCTCCCGCAGGTAGGGGAGGATCAGCTGCTTGGGGCAGGTGAAGCTCACCAGGTTCAGCACATGGAACTCATAGCCGGTGATAACGGGGTTATCGGCCTTGCGCATCTCGCCGATCTCGCTGATGATGGCGCAGACCTCGTTATGCTCTGCCACGGCCTTGCGGATGGCGGCGTCGGAGGTATCCACGCCGTACTTCTCCGCCAGCGGCTCCAGCACGCGGCGGCGCATCTGCCTGACGTAGGAGTCCAGCGTGTAGTCTGTCACTTTGTAAGGGATGTCGCAGTGGGAGACAAAGAAGTTGGGCTTGTCGTTCATCTGCAGGATCTCGAAATGCTCCATGGCGCGGTTCATCATGGAGCAGGCGTCCACGCCGGCCAGCGCGTCCAGAAACTGGTAGCCGCCCTCCATACCGCGCTCCACCAGCGCACGGGCATACTCGCAGGTGTAGTTGGACATATAATAGGTGGCGATGTCCAGCGAGCCTGTCCGCGGTGCGCGCAGACGCACGGAAAAGCAGTTGCCGAGGTTGAGCAGCGGCTCGGGCATATGGTAGCAGGTATAGCCGATGGCCAGCCCGCCATCCGCCTGCGCCTGCTTCACCAGCTCGTTGTCGGCGTTTTCCAGCAGATTCTCAAAGTAGATCAAATGCTTCAGATCTCTCAAGGATTACACCTCTTTCCAAATGTGTTTTTTACAGGATATCAAGTTTTGTAAGGGCCTCGCGGGCGCCTGCCAGCACAGGTGCGTCAGCAGGCAGATCAAAAACACTCAGGCCGCGGATGTCGTTGGCGGCGTGCAGGGAATCGCTGCCAATACAGGCGAGGAGCTCAGTGCCTTCAATATGGATGTAGGGGATCATGGCGGGGTCGGTGACGCGGTTGATGATGGCGCCGCAGCGGTCGTACATCACCAGATCGTCCGCCACGCGCCGGATGGTCTGGATGACCTGCGTACCCTTGCGGCTGGGGTCGGTGATGAGCACCAGATGGGTGACCTTTTCCATGACGCGGCGGTTGATCTGCTCGATCCCCGCCTCGCCGTCAATGACCACATAGTCGAAGTCATTGGCAAGCAGGTGAATGACCTCTTTCAGATAGGCGTTGACCTTGCAGTAGCAGCCTGCCGTCTCCGGCCGCCCGATAGCGAGAAAGGAGAAGGCGCGGCTCTCTACCATGGTGTCGAAGATGCGGTAGCGTGCCTCACTCAGCAGCTCGATGGCCTCACGGGGCGCACCGTCCTCCACGGAGGCAACGATGCCCTTGCGAATGTCGTCCAGCGTTTCGCGTACCTCCACGCCCAGCGCGGTGGACAGCCCCACGGCCGGATCGGCGTCGATGGCGAGGATGCGCTTGTCGGGATAGGTCTCCGCCAGCAGCCGCACAAAGGCGGCGGAGATGGAGGTCTTTCCCACGCCGCCCTTACCGGCGACGGCGATGATCTTGGTGTCTCTATTCAATGAGGGGATCACATCCTTTCGGTCTCGAACCGGTCAGGCAGCTTGGGGGTTCTGTCCGGTATGTGTGCAGCCATTTTTGCGCGGATCGTCAGTTATTGCACAATACGAAACATTTGTGTGCAATATTGCCAATACGCTATTGCTATTTTATCACAAAATCCGGCACTTTGCAACGAATGATTCCTGTTTTCTTCGTACATTTTGTTGATTCTGCGAAAAATCTACCGCACCTGAGATAGACAAGCAGGGAGCGGGACTTTTGTCCCGCTCCCCGCAATGCGATAGAGTTGTCTGCGCCCGGCCCGACGCGGACGGCGCGGTGCAATGAGGTGCGTCAATATGGTTGGAAAACATTAAAAGGTAGGCGATCTATTTGCGTCCGGGCAAAAGAAAAAATCCCGAAACCAAAGGTTTCAGGATCTTTTGGTGGAGATAAGCGGGATCGAACCGCTGACCTCTTGAATGCCATTCAAGCGCTCTCCCGGTTAGTGCGGTTACATACCCCTCTAAACCGGGTCAAAAGAGCACTTCAATACGCGGGCAACCCCAAAACACACCCTGAATGTCTTTCATTATAGTCAAAGAAAGCCCGTATATCAAGGAAAATAATTTTTCTGCTTTGCGTCCCTCCACGGCATGATATAATTTTTGTGTCCATGTTGGAAAGGAGGTGCGGGCATGGAAAAAGAATATATTGCCGGAGAGCCCCAACGATACGAAATTGGCGGTCGAGTTTTTATCGTTGAGCCACGGTACAGGAAAGACGGTGAAAGCATGGCAGACATCTTGCTAAAGCTGATGTTTGCCGACTTGGACGAAGAGATGCGAGAAGCAAATAAAACTACAACGGACTAAAATTGAAAGTATCAATCTGGCAGTCAGCAAGAGGTTTTTATTCTAACAAAAGCTCCCGTTGCCTAAATCTTTATAGGCAGCGGGAGCTTAAAATTGAGAACAACGCCGCCCAACAGGACAACGGGCGGCGTTTTCATATATAAAACCATGAAGGGAGGTCACTTCCACCCGGCCAGTCTGCGGACTGGCTTTTTTCATGCCACGAAAAGGAGGTTTGCAAATGGCAGATGATAAGAAAAACATTCCCGATGTAGCCTCACCTACTGAGGCACCCGCTCCCACGGTAGAAGTTGCCGCCGTGCCGGAGCCGCCTACTCCTGATCCTGCGCTGACCGACGCAGAGGCGGTCATGCTGGAACATGAGGGGCAGGCGGCGCTCTTTGAAATGGGCGAGGCCGTGCCTGATCCCGCCGACATTGTTACACACGCTGAGGTGGAGGAGCCTGCCGCTCCCGATACCCCCAAGGCTGAAAAGGAACAGGGGCAGCCGCCTGCTCCCGGCAAGGACGACCCTGCCCCGGCACATTCCGGCAAGGTGGTAGATTTTGCCGCCGCCCGTGACGAGGCGGCCAAGGAGGAGAAAAAGGCGGTCAAGCAGAAGCCGCCCGCGGAAAGGGACAAGGCTGCCAAGCCCGGCAGAGGCCGTCCGCCCAAGGAAGGCAAGGCCGCTCCCGATAAGGCAAAGCCGCCCAAACCTCGGGACAAAAAGTCCCAAAGCAAGCCCGTCCCGGAGAAGCCTGCCGTGGATAAGGGCGGCGCTCCCGCTGGTGCGGAGGTCACGCCGGAGCCGTCTGCGCCCCGTGACGCCACCCGTGCCGAAAAAGAGGAGATTGTCTATCTCAATCTGTCTGACCTGCACCCGTTCAAAAACCATCCCTTTGGTGTCCGGGACGATGCGGAGATGCAGGGGCTGGTGGAGTCGGTCAAGGCAGCGGGCGTCAATCAGCCTGCGCTGGTGCGTCCCCGTGAGGATGGCGGCTATGAGATCATCGCAGGCCACCGCCGCCAGCGGGCAAGCGAGCTTGCCGGATTTGCGAATATGCCGTGTATCGTCCGCAACATGACGGACGATGAAGCCATCCTCGCCATGACGGATGACAACCTCCGCCACCGTGAGCGCATTTTGCCCACGGAAAAGGCGCAGTCGCTCAAAATGCAGGTGGAGGCCATCAAGCACCAAGGCTCCCGTCCCGGTGAGGAGGACAAGGACGCCGGAAAACGCTCCACGCAGGTCGTGGGAGATCGCAACGGCATGAACTATAAACAGGTGCAGCGGTATATCCGTTTGACTGAGCTTGTGCCGGATTTGCAGAAAATGGTGGACGAGAAAAAGCTGGCATTCACCCCGGCGGTGGAGATCTCATTCATCCGTCCCAAAAATCAGAGGTATATCGCCGTGTCCATCGAGGGGCAGCAGTCCTCGCCCTCGCTGTCGCAGGCACAGAAAATGCGGGAGCTGGACAAGGACGGCAAGCTCAACGGCGATGTGATCGACGGTATTCTGTCGCAGGAGAAAAAGGAGGTAGACAAGGTGATCATCAATAGCGCGGAACTGGAAAAGTATTTCGGCAAGGACAAGTCCCCGAGAGAAATGAAAGACATGATCATTTCTCTGCTGGATGACTGGAAGGCCAAGCAGCCGCCCGAGCTGGGCAAGCCCGAAAAGAAAACGGATCTGGAAAAGTGACTTTGGGACTTTTTGTCCCGAGGTCTTTCGTTTCCCCGGATGGCTCTTGTGGTTATATCCCCCGTCGCCGCCCGTATTCCAGCATGGCCGGGAGCAGGCTGTCAAGGGTGCATCGCACTGCCGTTTTCGGCGGCCAGCCCTTGACCGCCTGTCCCGGCTATGCTTTTCTCCGGCAAGCGGCGGGGG
>OHWH01000440.1_pt1 | contig 30880 bp, 28 predicted proteins | sample 1579701 | NCBI WGS metagenome assembly OHWH01 (sample SAMEA3882515, study PRJEB24775) | human gut metagenome | biome: human-associated habitat; feature: intestine environment; material: feces | place: Netherlands | collected 2009/2010 | reverse complement strand
CACGAAGGTATGCGAAAGAGACATGCTAGTCAATACGCCAATTTTGGAAGCTTACTACCAAAGATATAAATTAAAAACTAGATGACGACATATATAAAAAATATTTAATTCATCAAACTATATAGTTTTTGTACTTCCTTTTCATTTCCGTAATCGTGTTCCTTCAAGTAACTAATTATGTTTTGTTGCAATTCTTTGTTTTTGATAAATTGAGCTATTTCATGAGCGCAGCCAGCGTTTTCTTGTGGAACGATTATTCCGTCAATACCATGCTTGATTTGGCTGTGCGCCGTGGGATAGTTGGCTACGATAACCGGTTTGCATAATATTTGTGCTTCGCGTACGGTAACTGCATTTCCTTCAAATCGGGAAGGCTGTACATAAATGTCGCATTCCTTGATAAATGGATAAGGATTTTCCTGTTTACCAAGTAGGATAACGCGGTTTTCCATTTTGGCTTCCTTTATTTTCTCTTTTATCAGATTTTCATCCCCACCATAACCTACGATATACCAGTACACATCACATCCTTCCTGCATTATTCGGCGGCATATATCGGGTACATTATCAAAGTTTTTGGCAAAGGTAAAACGTCCTACAGAAAGCAGATTGATCCGTCCATTTTGGGTGGAAAAGTTAACCTTACCAGCCAACGCTTTTTGTCTGACCGTTTGTGGGGAAAGAATATTGGCTATTCCGATAATCTTTCCTGCCAAAGTTGGAAATACCTTCAGGAACGCACGTGTCACATCTTCCGATATCGAAACAATGTGATCGAACTGACTCCACACCTTTATTTCCTTTTCCACATTCACACTGATTTTCGTATAATCCGTATGAATCCATGCCAACTTTTTCTGGGCTTTTACCTTATTCAGTACAATGTTGTGTGGTGTCAGGAAACTGATGGCCAAATCATACTCCATATCTGGATTAATATCCGGCAGCAGCGGAGTAACTGCATCGAATACATATTGCAGGATAGCTGAGCCTTCTTTCAGCTGATTCTTTTTGTCATATCGGGCAAACTGATACTTTGCCCATAGTCTGGCAAGGGCAATATCGGGGAATCCTTTCAGTATCGCTTCCTTTATCGGTTTTTCGATAACATCATATTTCTTGATTTCCGGCAATAAGTTAATCTTATTCGGAACTTGTTTCAACAATTCTCCCCGATGGCTGTAAAGAAACAAATCAACATTGTATAGTTCTGTATCGATTGCATTGAGCAGACCGATTAGGCTTATTTCCGCTCCTCCAATTTCTAAATAATGTATGGCTATGAAAATGCGCTTTTTCATGCTGTTAATTTTATTTTGCGCTCAATATTTTTGGCTATTTCAGTTTGCATTATTCGATTATTCATTTTATTTTCAATTTTATCCAAAAAGTATAATCGAGCTTGTTCAACCAAAGCAAAAGTAAAGTACATTATTACTGATATTAAAAGTGAATAAGGTATAAACCATATAGGGGGGATATGGGGAATTTGTGAGAATTCATATAATTTAGTAAAAAGGTCTGTATTTGTATGTATAACATATACAGCCAAACAATATTTTGCCCATTTATTTATAAATGAATTATATCCAATATTTAATTTTGTGAAGAAAAGAAATAAAGTCACTGATCCAAGAAATACAAATATTGTATTATATGAAAATAAAGCTGTAAATGAAAATCCTAATATGATCGAATAGGTTAATTGAAAGGTAAAAAGTAACATACCTATAATAAAATATAGGAGTAAGAAGTTTTGTTTTATTGTATACATATTACTATAAAGTTTTATATATCTGCCGAGTAAATACAGATAAATGAAATTAGGAATGCCATATCCTGCATCATCTATAGGGCGATTGAAATTTAGAATAAAACTTAACGTGTGCCATACGTATATAATGAAGAACCCTATAAGTAAAATTGATTTGAAATGATTTTTTGAAATAGATAGAGCCAATTTATTTAAGCATGGAGATAAAATGTATAGAATTATATATATAGTTATAAACCAATATTTTTTGCTGAAAATAGGAGCAAAGAAAGTAATATCATAATAATTAATAGAATGCCATCCACAACTGATTGTTAATATTAATAGAGTTACAGAATAAAACCATGTTAGTTGTCCTAGTTTTAGTATTCTTGGTAGTTTAAATGAAATCGAAAAATAGCCAGATATTAAAATAAAAACATTTACGGCAACAATTGTAAAGCTTTTAATAAGATGAGTTTCTAAATAAGTTATTCCTAATATTGGTTCATTTACTGAATATTGATTGGTAAGATGTCCCCATATGATTAATAACATACATATAATTCTTAAGAATTCAAAGTTTGATTCTCTTTTAGTAATCATATTCATTTATGGTAGGAATTATTAATATAGTTAAGCATACGATAATAAGTTGATAAAAATATGTTACCTTTTATTTTAAAGAAATGATATCTATATAGATTTTTAGGAGATTCTATTTTTGAGAGTTCATTATAATATTGACTAAATAGTTTCCCGTTATTAAAATGTAGTGCTAAATCTAAATATAGATATAAATATGTTATATCTAGTTTTCTTCTTAAAGCAGGATTATTTAAATTTAATTTATCAAGTACGTTTTTTCTTAGTTCATAAAAACCTTGAAGATTTTTAAGCTGATAATCTAAAGTCTTATTTTGGTTAGTAAAAGATTGAGGATTAAATTGGTACTCCATCAAAGGTATATCTATAAATCCACTTTTATTATTATAAGCAACTGCTAATAATATCTGTAAATTTTGCCCATATCTGGATTCTATTATTTTATGATCTTTATACACATTCCATAACGCTTTGCTCGTGATCATATAACTTCCAGCCCAATTATTAGTTTTCCCAAGTAAAAGATCCTCAAATATATCCGTTTTATTTTTTTCTTCTTCATTGTTAATAAACAATGATTTGTTAGTATTTGGAGATACTCTATATCCGTTAGTTCTTACAATATCATAAGATGGATTTTGTTCTAGAAATAAAACTTGTTTCTCTAATGAGGTTGGATATAAAATATCATCAATGTCATAGCAACAAATGTATTTACCTGTTGCAACTGTTAGCCCCAATGCCGCAGCTCCTCCAGCTCCTTTGTTCTCTTGGGTTAAACAGATGAGTTTCATCCCTGCTTCAGAAAACTTTTCTATATATGAAGTAGCTATGGCATATGACTGATCTGTGGAACCATCATCAATAAATATAGCTTCAATGTTTTTATATGTCTGGTTTAATAAACAGAAAAAACATTGATTTATAAATTTACTACCATTATAACAGCAGATTATGACTGAAACAGTTTGCATTTTATTGTTTTTATTTTGTTTGTAATATAATTATTGATAATACATCTCGTTTCGTGATTTATACTGAGCGTATATCCTACTAATGCGAGTAGGATTGTAGATGTGATACAAGTTATAATTAGACGCATAAATGATTCTTCCCCTATAATAGTTTGTATAATCAATATAAGGTAAAAAATGCATCCTATGATAATGAAATTCTTTAAAAGTACATTGAATATAAATTTTTTTAGAGAGAAAGGAGGCAGATATTTGCCGGCTATCCATGCTATGATTACACATCCTCCAATCATAGAAACGGTATTATAAAAATAAGGGAACCATACAGGAGCTATATTAAATTTAAAAACAATATAGGTAACTGGTAATGTTGTTAAATAAAGTATTCCATTAAACAGACTTGGGTATTTATTTTTTCCAGCAGCATGAGGTATAGTTAAAATGAGCATTGCTAAAGCGGAGAATATATTGAAAAATAAAGTAAATGAACAGAATATAACACTATATTGAGGGACTATTCCTAACCATAATTTTAATATATAGTTCATTTCCATAATAAGAGGAGTACTTATAAAGAGTAATAAATAAAGTATAATGACAGATGAATATTCTATCAGTTTGCTACTTCTTTGATAATTACCACTTGCATAAGATTTTATGATTTGTGGTTTTACTGCTGTTAAAATATTTGAAGCAAAAGACATTACAATTCCTTGAACTTGAGAAGCTATAGAAGAAGCAGCATTTATCGCTACGCCAAAAAACATATTAATTAACATATTAGTACCTTGCCCTCTGACTGTCACACTTAAATTTCCTAATAAATCCCATCCAGAGAAAGAAAACATTTTATAGAATATATTCTTATCCCAAACTAAATTTAGTTTACTTTCTTGAAAATGCTTGTTACAGAAATATCTATAATAAAGTGCGGTAAATACATTCATCAGTGTCATGAGTAGACTATATAATATTAATTTATCATAGTCACAGAAAACCAATAAATAAACAATTAATAATCGGATAAAAATATTAGCTAAATCAACATAGGCATAAACATCTATACGTTCATGTGATATGATGGTTGCTGTATATGGAACTTGAGTTACTCCTATAATCATTGACAAAATGGAAAGCTGGTATACCCAATGTGCGGCATACATTCTTTCTGCGGGAATAACCAGTTTATGAGTTAAAAACCATAATCCTACCGTTTCTCCTAATATTAAAATAATGAGAGCTATGATAACATGTATACCTAAGGCTATATTGAAAATTTTGTTTAAATTAGTCGTATTATTTTTCCCCATTTCATAAGTGATGAATCTTGAAGTTGCACTTGAAAGGGATGAATTTATAAAGCCAAAAAGTGTAATTACTCCTCCTACTACACCATAAATTCCAAAATCTTCTATACCTAATGTATTTAGCACTATTCTCGATGTGAAGAGTGCTACTAACATGGATAATAATAAACGTAGGTATAATAATATTGTATTTTTTAATATCAATAGGTTATTACTTTGCATATAATCTTGATATTTGTTTTTTGATAAATCTTAGTGAATCAAAAATATTTTTTAGCAGAAAGAATAATGTAAAATCCTTTTTAAGATAGGAGTAAACAAATAGAGTTTGTTCTAAATCTAATTGTTTGTTGATTTGCATATGTTTTAAACATTCAACAACCTGTTTTTTTGATAGAATAGAAATAAATTCTGTTTTCTTTTCTTTATAAGTTTTTTTTGAATTTGGATGAAAAAGATTATATGTTAGGGATATTACTATTCCTGAGTATAATCTTTTATTGGTGTACTCTTCTAATCGTTTGTCTTGTATTCCCCAAGCAGTGATGAAAGACTGGAATTGATTATATACAGAGATATAGATGTTTATTCTGTTTGATATATATCTGGAGCGATTGTTACCGCTATTGTAAATGTAATAAGTGTATAATAACTCAGAGGATATATAGATATTGTTCAGCAATGGATAAAACTGTAAGTTGAACCCTTCATCTTGCTGAATTCGCTGGTTACCAAAACGAAATCCATATTTCTCAATGAAAGAACGTCGGTAAAATTTATTCCAAGCAAAACCATTTCCATTCGGAACGAAGAGCAGTTCATCTACAAAGATGGATTTTAGTGTTTCGTTGTCATGAATTTCTCGTTCTTCAAATCGTACCTCTTCAGACAAGTGTAAATGCGGTGTAATGCAATGGTAGCCAAATATGTTTACATCGCTTCCGTATGTTTCCATCCAATAGATGTTTTTTTCGATTAATCGAGTATCAGCATCATCATCTACATCGTAAAACCATACATAATCCCCTTGTGCTTCATCGAGTCCGGCATTTCGGGCACTTCCTAATCCTCCATTAGCTTTTCTTACTAATCGGATACGCTGGTCACTTTTTTTCAATTCCTCACATAGCAGATAGGTATTGTCCGTTGAACCGTCATCTACAAGTATGATTTCTAGATTCCGATAGCTTTGTTGAAGGATACATGCCAACTTTTTCTTTTGAAGGAAAGAGGCTACATTATACAGACAGATAATAATGCTTACCAGAGGTGTATTATTTTTCATATCCGTAATAAACTTTAAACCAGTCAATGAATTTACGTACACCTTCTTCTACGGAAGTTTTTGGCAGATATCCAAAATCGTTAATCATTTCCGTCATATCCGAGTAGGTTTCTTGTACATCGCCTGCTTGCATCGGAAGATATTCCTTTTGCGCTTCTTTTCCGATAGCTGTTTCAAACGCGTTGATATATTCCATTAGAGTTACTGGGTGCTGGTTGCCGATATTGTATAAAGCGTAAGGAGCCGAAGAAGAAGCCGGGTCCATTCTCTGATTATCCCACTCTGGATTTTTAGTCGGTATTTTATCGATAACTTTCATAACGCCGTTTACAATGTCGTCTATATAGGTGAAATCACGGCGCATTTTACCGTAATTGAAAATCTTAAGAGGCTCATTTTTGAAAATGGCATGTGCAAACAGGGAGGGTGACATATCCGGCCTTCCGTAAGGACCGTAGACAGTGAAGAATCTTAATCCTGTTACCGGTATGTTATACAGATAACTGTATGTGTGTGCCATCAGTTCATTCGATTTTTTTGTTGCCGCATAGAGGCTTACAGGATGAGAAATGTCGTCATGAACTGAAAAAGGAGTTTTACCATTTAGTCCGTAAACACTGCTTGAACTTGCATATACCAAATGCTTGACCGGATAATGTCTGCATGCTTCAAGCAGATTAAGAAAAGCGGAGATGTTACTATGGATATATGCTTCCGGATTGATCAATGAGTATCTTACTCCAGCTTGTGCCGCAAGGTTGATAACGATATCAAACTTTTCTCCTTGGAAGAGATTCTGTAAAATCTCTTTGTTGGCAAGATCGGTATAGATGAATTGATATCCTGGAAACGTTCGGCTGTTACAAAGTTTGTTGTCTGCGATATCATTGGAGTTGATTCCCAATAATTTCAGTCTGTCTTTTTTCAGTTGAACGTCGTAATAATCGTTGAGGTTATCTAAACCTATAATGTGATTGTCTTTTATAGTTAATAAAGCTTTGGACAGGTGATAGCCGATAAAGCCTGCTCCTCCCGTAATTAATATTTTCATAGATATAATTTACTGTTTGAATATAGGTAACTCGTCAATTAAACTTAAGCCTGCTATATAGTTATTCAGGCGTTGTGAGTAGTGATTACGTATGTTTTCCTCATGTTTCATCAGCCAGTCAAAAGCTTCTGAAAGTTCTTCTTTTCTGGATAAGGCATTTACCGGTAATACGTAATTTTTTGCTGTGCCAAACAAATCAGAAGCAATGCCGACAGCTTTAACGGAATATCCGACAACAAGTGTAGGTACTCCGGTAGAGTAGCCCGCTATGGAGGCATGAGTACGTGCTGCTATCAGGAAACGACAGCGACTGATATATCCTTTCAGTTCCATGGCATTGCAATCTTCTAGTAGAATGACTCTATCAGAGTTTATATATTTCTGATAGAGCATATTCAATGTTGACCTGTCATCATTGTGACTCCATACGACATGGGGAATAAGAGCGATATGGAGGTCGGTATGCTGTAGAATAAATGCTATCAGATTCTCATAATTGGCATATGTTATGCCTTTGTTGCTTTCATAGCCTGAAATAAGGGGGCTTAGATTGATACCAACTGTGTTGGTCGGGCTGAATCCTTCCGGTAACTCGCTTTCTATCTTTTTGAGTTTGAATGCCGTATCGGGAATAAGATAAAGATTCTTGATGCCACTTCCTTTAAGAGTCTTGTAAGTGATACTTTCACGGGCTGTAATCAGCTGGTATTTGTTTAGATGTTCTATTAGATGTCTGTCAATTCGGTGGGGATCAATAGAGCACCCCCACAAGACACAAGGAATCTTGCGGGCGATGAACATATCATTTAATACCCCGAATTGTTCCGCAAAGCCTTTATAGCAATAGTTATCACCTCCTATGGCTATGGCTATATCTGTATCACCTGCTTTCCTGATGGCATTCCGATAAATGCTTTTGTAATAAATGCGTTCATCGTGCGTGAACTTCATCTTCAGTTTATACAAGAATCCTTGTAGACCTACCGGTAAAGTGTCTTGGGAAGATTCTATCCGCGCGATTTCATTCAAGCCATATTTTAAGTCTTCTTCAGGCCGTTCGGATAGAAGAGTGAACTTATTTCCTTTTTCCAGAGATTGGATGGTAGAACGAGCTAAAGCTTCACAACCGTGATTGGCACTTCCTCCATGAGCATAAAGTGATAGGTTCATATTCGTTTTCTAATGGATAAATAACTTTTCCAAATGTGTATATATAGATATAGCAAAAATATTTGCTTTTTGAGAATCAGTGATTTCAGTTGTCTGAATTTAGTCTGATAAGTTTGTAAACTTGTCAGTATATCATGACGCTCTTCCAATAAACTAATGGAATGGCGGATATCCGATAAGGTAACTGTTGGTATTTCCAGAAACATAGCCAGAGCAAGTCCGTTTATCGCTTGTGCAATGAGTTTCCGGTTTTCTGTTGTAAGGCAGTTATGTTGTTGGAGTATCCTTTGGCATTTTAAATGTATTTCAATCATTCCGATGAAATTTACATGTTTTATCATACTGCCGGAAGAATAAGCTGTCCCTGTTACATAGTGATATCCGGTTTCAGAAAACAGACAGACTGTTTGAGCATGGTCATAATAACTTAAAAAGAAATCATAATCTTCCAGCTGCTTGATTGTTTGATTAAAACATATATTGTTTTTCTGAATGATTTCCCGCCGTAAGAGTTTGTTGGATATATAGCCATATAACCCTCTTTGGGTTTTGTATTGTTCTTTAACAAAAGCTTTTAAAAATTCTTCTTGTGTCAGGATGCCATTGAGTGAAGGCGTCAGAGAATACTGCCCATTTTCAGTTTCTTTGGTAATTCCCCATATATAGATGTCTGCATTTTCTTGCTCTGTATGATGCATGACACGTTGCAAATAATCTGCTTCAATCCAATCGTCAGCATCGATAAATAGGATGAATTCTCCTTGTGCCATAGCAATTCCTCGGTTGCGTGCAGCCGAAACACCGCTATTAGGAAATGTATATACCTTAATGCGTTGGTCGATAATCTGGTATCTTTGCGCTATTTCCTCAGAGTTATCTGTCGATCCGTCATTGATCAGTATCACTTCCAGATTTTTATAACTTTGGTCGATGATGGAAGTCAGGCATTTTGCCAGATAGTTGCCTTTGTTATAAACCGGTATGATGATAGAGAGTGTTGGATTCTTCATCTTTTTATCTTTTGAATTATTGAATAAAGACGGAAGAGAAGCTTGAAGCATAAAGGGCTTATACGTGCTGATGTAAGCATTATTTTCTGTTTAAACAGAATATATGGATTATGTATGGCTGATGAATAATAACATTTAATATGATTGAATATTTCCTGTTTTCTAGGGATGTATTGTTTTTCTGTATTTTCAATTGACATACCAAGAAGCTTGAGTAGTGTAGTCATAAATACGAATTCAGCAGCTGGTTTCCACGCAGGATGTTTTTGTTCCATATATTGCATGACTTCCAACGTTGTGTCTATCTGATCAAATTTATGTGGATTGAGGTTTGAAGTACTGATGCTGTCTTTTCTGATACAATAATTGTATAATTTATTATAATTAATGGCTATAGAGTCGCATAAATCATAAATGTAAATTGTGCGAGCATAATCTTCATTTGTCTTTCCATTAGGAAATCTGATATTATTAAACAATGAACGTTCATATAATTTGGTACATGCAGACCACCAGATATTTTCTATTATACTTTTTAAGATAACATATTCTTTATTTTTACATTCTGTGGGTAGCTTGTCATCAATTTCAGGTATGCTGCCATAGCACATATTCGGATGACAGAAAGCCAGTCGGGTATGATAAGTGCAAATATCCTTATAGAGTCTTTCGTACATTTCCGGATGGATACAGTCATCACTGTCTACGAAGCCGATGTAGGCTCCTGAGCATCGATCAAGCCCACTGTTACGGGCTGCGGATAAGCCTCCGTTTTCCTGATGAATGACAAGAATCCGTTTGTCTTTTTGGGCATATTCATCGCAGATACGTCCGCTGTTATCTGGAGAACCGTCATCTACAAGTATGATTTCCAGATTGGTATAAGTCTGGTTACGGATGCTGTCAATGCATCGGTGCAGGTAGGGTTCTACTTTGTATACAGGGACGATAACAGAAATTAGTGGTAAAGTTTGTTTCATTTATAATCTGTATTTTATTTGCTGAAGTTTTTTAAAGAAAAGATACATCCATTTGAGAGGTTTTATTCGCATGACGAATTGGAATTCATCCTCAATATTTAAAAGGTGTTCAATGTCTTTAGTAACCTGATCGGAAAAGAATTCTCTTTTGATGCGGTAGAACTGTTCTTTTCTGTCGTTTATGGTTTTACTTACAGAACCAATTCCCTCACTGTCAAAATAAACAACAGGCTGTGATAGATGATGGAATGAATGGTTATTGCAATACAATTCCAGAAAGAAAGCCCTGTCAGCCGAAATCTTATATTGTGTGCGATACAAATATTTTTTTGCGGCTTCTGTTTTCACAAATGTTGCTTGATGCCCTAATGGACTTTTGAATAAGAAGGACAATGTTATTTTATCCGGATAAGTTCTTTTTTCAATGACTTTATTGTCTTTGATAAACCATACATCTCCGTAATTTACGTCTGCTTGAAGGGGGCGGTTGAATATTTTCGCCAGTGTATCTGGAGCTATCAGGTAATCACCTGAATTCAGAAACTGACAATATTCTCCTTGGGCTAATATTGTACCTTTATTCATGGCATCGTATATTCCTTTATCTGGTTCACTGACCCAATAAGAAAAATATTCTTTATTCTCTTCTATGAGTTCTTTACTTCCGTCTGTAGATCCTCCATCTATCACAATCCATTCATAATCTTGAAATGTTTGTGATTTAACACTTTCGATTGTCTTTTTTAGACCGGATAAATTATTGTAGTTTATGGTTATGATTGAAAGTTTGAGCATTTTCGAGAGTTTTATTACGGCTTTAGAATATTATAGTAAAACGCAAATGCATAGAACACCAATAAAGCAGCTCCCAAAATCTTTTCGTGATTTTGCCAGAAACGTTGTTTCATAAAAGGATAGATTAATATAATCGGCATGATAAACCAAGATATTTGGGCAAAACGGTTACTATAAGCGGCACGGATGACTAATACCCAGAAGGCATTGGTTACAAGAAACGTATTATATAGCCAGTGATAATATTCATCGTGGAAGTTACGGCGAAAAATAAAATAATACCCAACAAATACCCCCATAGCACTGTAAAACAGAAAATCCCAACGGAAAGTCATGCTCATTTGAATTGTTTCTCCTATCATATTGCTACCTGTCAAATAAGCAGAGAAACGTTCATCTTCTCCGAAAAAACCAATTGTTGCTAAATAGCTTTGGATACGCCCTCCTACAGCGTATGAAGCTCCTACACATCCTATCCAAGTTAAAAGATATAAGTAACTATTTTTAATGAACCAAGCAAGGAAAGCTGCTCCTACCATAAGCAGGCAGGAATTATGAAAACCGATGGCGATGGCGCATAAAGCAATAGCAATAGGCAGACGATTAATATAGGTCATTGCTAATATAAAAACAGAAGCTCCCATACCGTTTCGGATACCGTTTACCCCATAATTCCAAAAAGTAAACATACTGAATATAACCAATAAAGGGATGTAGTAGTAAGATTTAAAAATGCGTTGCATGGCGAGCCATAAACTGCCTACGTAAATGAGAGCACACAGTAAGAAGAAAGTATGGATGTCATTGTATTTGGCAAACCATCCCATTAAATTATAAAATAGCCACTCTGTACTCCAAATCCAACTAAAGGGTTGGGTAGATTGTTGTATCTCAAAAAAACCTTTGGCGTAATTTACTGTATCTCCAAAATAAGATGATATAGGGCGTAGCCCCATATAAAATATTAATAATAGAGTGAAGAATACTCCCCATACAGCATTCATACTGACGATATTTTTGTGTAATGCAATACCGGTATTACATTGCCAGAAAGCAATCAAAACCAGTATAAGAATGCTATAATGGAAAAAGGGCGTATAATCTACTAAAGGGATAAAATCTATCATAACGAGGTTGCAATTGTATATTGGATTCGGTGATCGCTCCAATGGTTACTGTATAAGTGATAAGCTGATGTTTTCAGTTCTGGAGAACAGAGTGTATAATCGATGCGGAACAGGTTACAGGCTGGCTGATACGTTCCTCCCCAGCTGTTTCCTGCTTCGAGAAAGCAGTCATCCAGTTTATCAGCCAGTTTCCGGTAAGCATACGATATGGGTGTATCGTTCAGGTCACCGCATACAATGACGGGATACGGGCTCGAAGCTACTGCTTCTGCCAGTAACTGTGCCTGACGGTTACGTTCCCTGGCATTGAGCTGGTAGGTATGCAAAAGGTTGTTTCCTTGAAATGCCGATGTCATGCCGGTAGTTTGCAAGTGTATGTTGAATAAACGAATTGTTCTTTCCTCATATTGCAGGTCTATTTGCAACACTTTATTATAACTGTTAGGGAAGTAATATTCTTTCATGTTTGATAATGGGAAACGGCTGTACACTGCCAAATTCAGCACTTCGTCTTCCCGGCTGTTAAATACCTGATAGGGATATCCGAAAACTGCTGAAATGCTGTCACGATGCAGAAGGTTATCGTGCGGACGTTCTTGCAGACAAATAACATCGGGATGAAGGCTTCGGATGAAAGCGGCACTTGCCTGTAAGGTGTCTTTATTCAACTGAAAGCCTTCTGCATTCCAACTGACAAGGTGTAATGAATGGGAAGTTGATTCATCTGTAGCAAAAGATACAGCCCAGGATTTTCCGCAAAGAAACAGACTGATCAGGCAAGCTGTCCCAAACAACAGGCTGATGGCTTTGCTTCGGCAGAGAACTGCGATGATTGTTGTCAATGTGCTGAATATAGCCAGTGGTATAACCAACAGCCCCAATGGAGCAAGATAGCCGGCAACTACCGGAGAGCACCAGGGTATGGCAGCAGTCAACAAAGCCCAAAGAACCGTAAAAACTGCCAGGATGTAACTAAAACGCTTCATTGTTTGCTATCAGTATGCTGAGGGCATCCAGCTGTTCGCTGGTGAGTTTCATACTTTCCAGCATGGGAGCATATCGTTCTAAGTGATGTAAATCGCTTCCTACATAGCTGTACATACCTTCCGCAAGGATACTTTCTGCTGCATGGCGTGCACCGGGACCGTAATAGCCGGATAAGGACATCAGGTTCAGTTGTAAGCGATAACCATCAGCATTGTACAGCTTACGGTAATTGTCCATATCCATGTAGGTATAGCGTTCCGGATGGGCGATAACAGGAAAATATCCGTTTTGTTTGACATTGGCAAGTATCTCTTTCATGCCGACAGGAGGAAGCATGTAGGAGGTTTCTACAAGCAGGTGGTTCTTGCCCAATGGAAGTACTTCAGCAGGCAGCTTGGAAGTGAACTGTGCATCCATCATGTATTCGCCTGCCTGATGCAACCGGATAGGTCCCTTGTAATAATTCCGGAAGGCTTCGAAACGTTCGGTCAGGTACGCTGTAGTATTGCGTTGCATATCGGACATAACGTGGGGAGTCAACCATACGGAGGTAATTCCCAGATTTTCCAGGAACTGAAGCAGTTCCAAGGAGGTTGCTCTGTCGGGAGAACCGTCATCCACTCCCGGAAGAATGTGGGAGTGGATGTCGGTCATGCCTTTCAGAATACCCGACTTAACCAGATTGTGTTTTCTCTTAAAGCTGAAAAACATATGTTTTCGTAGGTTTGCAGGTTATTTTTTCCAGAACTGGTACCATTTGCGTGACTTGTTCTCGTATCCGTAACCGTATCCGTAACCGTATCCATAACCATAGCCGTTGTTCTTGGTATGGGCACCATTCAGGATAACGGACATATTCTTAAGCTGACCGGTACGGTAAATCTTCTCCAGATCGGGCAGCATACGGCGGTCAAAGCGATCGGCACGGATGACGAAGATTGTCAGATCGGCAATACGGTTGGTGATGGCTGCATCGGCAATGATACCTACTGGCACGTTATCGACAATGATATAGTCGTATTGCTTGCGCAACGTTTCGATCATAGTTTCCAGGCGTTCGCTAAGCAACAGTTCTGCCGGGTTAGGGGCTGCGGGGCCTGCCGGAATGATATCCAGGTTTTCTACCAGTTCATCGTGCTTGATAATTTCCGACAATTCGGCACTGCCGGACAGGTAAGAAGTCATACCTTTGTCGTGGTGATGGATGTGTGAGCTGAGGGTACCTTTACGGATATCCAAGTCAATCAGGATCACTTTTTTCTCTGTTTGTGCCATACTAGCCGCCAGGTTACTGCACACAAAGGTCTTACCGGCTCCAGGACCGAAGGAACTGAAGGTTACTACCTGCAGGTCCTTGCTCTTGACACGCATGAACTCCATGTTGGTACGCACGATACGGAAGGCCTCGGAAGCGATGTCACGTCCCTGACTGCGGACAATAATGCCTTTCTTGCCCTTTGCACTGGGCTCTTTCTTGCTTTTTGACAAAGGTATTTCTCCCAGGAAGGGTACACTAAGGTTGTCTTCAATGTCTTTGCGGGTATGTACCTTGGTATCGAAGAACATAAAGGCAAGCAGAATAACAGCCGGTAAAGCGATTCCTTTCATGACTCCTCCCATAATAATACTTTTTCCATTAGGAGTATAAGGCATGTCGCTGCCTCCAGCGGGGTCGAGTACACGGACATCGGTTTCTGTGGTTGCCTGGCTGAGCGCGTTCTCCTCGCGTTTGTTAAGCAGGTAAAGGTACAACTCTTCCTTGATGCGCTGCTGGCGTTCGATGGACAGCATCTGGCGCTGTTGGGTCGGAATACTGGCGATGCGGCGCTGTGCTTCGGAAGTACGGTTCCGGGCTTCCTTCAGTTTGGCATTGATGCTGACAATCAGGTTATCGATATCGCGGATAATGTTCTGACGGATGGCAAGCAGGGTATTGTTCAGTTCTTGTACTACCGGGTTCTTGTTGCTGCTGTTCTTGACAAGTTTGTCACGTTTCAGCTTGTTGGCGTTGTATTGTACAATCTGTGCCTCGATATTGGCATCAGCGATTCCGGTGTTTGACGGTATCAAGCCGGTAATCTTGGACGGGTCTACAAGGAATTGCTTGATGTAGTTTGCCATTTCAATCTGAAGCTCCATTTCGGTAGCCTGTGTACCGTATTGTTCTTTGTCGGAAACTGATGTGCTTGCCGATGAGGAAACATCAATGATCTCATGCTGGCGCTTATAGTTCTCGATTTCCGATTCTACTCCACCCAGTTCCTTTTCGATGATAATCAGACGTTCGTTGATGAATTGGGAGGTATTGATGGCTATCTGGTTCTTGTCTTTGATGGTTTCTTCGTTGTAGACCGTAATCAGCATATTCAGTACATCTTCGGCACGAACCGTAGAGTAGTCGTTAAGGCTGAGATACAGGATGGAAGCATCATTTTCTGCCTGACTGATATTCAAATTAGAACCGAATAAGCTTGCCATGTTATCGATGCTGTTCTTCTTGACACTGACGGTAGTACCGAACCATTTGTTGCTGAAATATAATGTTGGACTGACCACCAGTTTACCGATGGGGGTCGGAATGGTGTCATTGAGCTTAGCTGTCAGTGTCTTACTAGCATCCGGAATCATATCACCCCCAAAGGCAGTCAGTCGGACCTCATGGTCGTTGACCGGAGTCGCATCTACTGATAAGGTCTGGTAATCTTCCGATTCGACGAACGAAATTCGTATGGGAGCCTGTGTATACAGTTCCTTTTCACGTAGTCCGTCTGAAATTGTATAACTGATGTTGGCATTCAGACGGCTGACTACCTCCCGCATCAGGTTGTGTGACTGGAACTGAAGGATTTCATTGGATACGTTAGTTGATGAAAAAGTCTGAAAACGTTCCAGACCATCATATCTTCGCTGATTGGCATTTTTAATCATGACCGTTGCCGAACGGGAATATTTAAACGGAGTCTTGGCATACTGATACCAGGCATATCCTCCGAATAAGGCTACCGACAGGACAAACCAGTACCAGCGGTTGAGCAGGTACATCACCATGTCCATCGGGTTGATATTGAAACCGCTTCCACTGATGTTCTTTTCGGGGGAAAGGTCTTTCTGTTCACTCATTTGTATCATATCTAACTAGGGGTTGGAATTATTTTACGGCCAATACGACCAGTGAAGTGATGGTTGTAACGAAAGATAAAATCATACTGAAAGTGCTGAAGGTACGCTGTGCATTGTCGCGTGTCTTGGCAGACGACGGCTCTACATATACAATATCGTTCTGCTGCAAGTAGTAGCAGGGAGAATTGAACACGTCTTTCGAACGGAGGTCGTGGAACATGATTCTACGTTTGTTTCCGTATTCACGGATAACGGCTACACGGTCTACACGTCCGTCGTCAGTAATATCACCTGCCTTGGCAATGGCTTCGAGCAGAGTAATACGGTCTCCGGTAATATCGTAGGTTCCTACACTTCCCACTTCACCCAATACGGTAATTTTGAAATTCAGGAAGTTAACCATGACGATGGGGTCTTTTATCAAGTCTTCGTCAATCAGGCGCTGTTTGATCATTTCGGTAACCTGTCCACGGGTACGCCCTTCTACTTTCAGTTTGCCCAAAACAGGAAAGTCTATCTCACCGTTTACATCGACCAGGTATCCTTTGTTGGCATTGTCGGCAGCATTACTCGTGGGTACGGTTGTAGAGATGTTTCCGTCGGGACCGATGCTGTAGTTACTGCTACCGGGGATGTTGAACGGCAGGGTCAGTTCCGGGTTCTTGCAGCTTACGGTAATACTGAGGCGGTCGTCGCGGTGGATGACTGCTTCGTATTTCTGGAACACCGGGTATTCTTTAAGTTCTTCCATGTCGCGGAGATAAACCAGGTCTTTTCTTGTGGCACATGACGAGAAAAGCAATACTGTTAGTAAGAAGAATAAAAGAGTTGATTTGTTCATAAATGTTTTTTACTGTTTATTAGGGTTCTACTGTTTGTTGTTCTTTTTCGTTCAGCCGGATGACCGAATCACACCGTTCCATCACCCGTGGATCGTGGGTGACAAAGATAATGGTTTTTTCTTTCCCTTCCGCTAAAATGTTGTTTATTAACTTTGTAGTGGTGTCGCAGTCGAGGGCGGAGGAGGCCTCGTCGAACAGCCAGATGTTGCCCGGACGGAGCAAGGCGCGGGCGATGGAGATACGCTGTGCCTGTCCTTCGGACAAGCCGTAGCCGTGTTCGCCGACACGGGTATGAATGCCTTCGGGCAGGTCGAATACAAAGTCGGCACATGCCGTGCGTAATACCTGTTCTACGTCTGCATCGCTGCAATCGGGAGCTCCCAGAAGTACATTCTCACGGACGGTTCCGCTAAGCAGGGTATTTCCCTGAGGTACATACATGAAATTTACCCGGGTAGCGGAAGTGTCCGGATAAACTGAACCGTCTGCTGCTACCAGGTTTACCTGTCCCTGATCGGGACGGATAAGTGCCAGCATCAGGCGGATGATGGTGGTTTTTCCCGTACCGGTAGGGCCGGCAACAGCTGTAGAGGTACCGGGACGGAATACAGCGGAAAAATTATGCAGAACCGGCTGCCCCGGTTCATAGCCGAAAGTAACCTGATTGAATTCCAGCGTAAGCGGGCTGTCGATATATTCCGGTGTTTCGTCCGGTTCCACATCTTCGAAAAGCTCCATCAGTCGCTCGACAGATGCCCAGCCACGTACCAATGCAGGGGGAATGCCGATCAGTCCGAGGAAAGGTCCCTGTACCTGTCCGACCAGTTGTAGGAATGCTGTCATGGTACCGAAGGTGATTTCCTGATGTTCCAGCCGGTAGATCCCCCAGAGGAAAGCACACAAGTAACCGCCTCCGAATACAAAGCCCATCACTCCCTGTGAAAAGGTGGAGAACTTAATCTGTTCCATACCAAGGTTGAACAGTTTTTCCTGCGATTCATGCAGTTTCTGCTTGCGGTAGTCGGTTGCTCCCAGCGAACGTACCAGTACACGCTGTGACAGGTTTTCCTGCATGACCGATCCCATTTCGCTACTCATGGCCTTTTGAGCCTTGCTCAGCTCACGTACCTTGCGGAAATAGATTTTCGATAACAGTACCAGCGGGGTCGCTCCCAAAATGAACCAGGCAAGCCGGGGCTCCAGTGCCCACAGGAAGATAAAGGAACCGATCAGCTGAAGGCTGGTGATGAGCAGATTAGGGAGTATGCCCATACCCATGCTGAGCACTTCGGAAGCATCGCTGTTGATACGCGTGAGCAGGTCGCCGGTATGCCATTTCTGTCCGCTTTTCCAGGAACACATCATCAGGGCGTCCGACAGCGAGTTCTGCATACGGATACCGATACGCATATTGATTTTCCCGAAAATCCAGGGAGAAATCAGCTTGACTGCCATGCCGAAGAAAAAGAAAAAGACAACGATACCGGCTGCCATCCAGACATTTCCTTCGCGGGCTCCGGTTACGATGTCGATAATCCATTTGGAAAGCCAGACATTGAACAGTGACATTCCAACGCCGAAAATTCCCGAAAAGATGGAGAACGTAATCAGCCAGTGGTATCCCTGCGTCACCTGAAGTACCCAACGCATGGCTTTGTGCCCAATGGCGTATTGCTGCGAGAGATTCTCTTTGGTAAGTTTACTTAGTATTTTTTTTAGTATGGTTTTCATGCTTGATAATGAGTTCTTTAATGCGTCTGGCCGTAAGCAATGTAGGCCACCAGAAGGTTTCTGCCGGCACATATGTGAAAAACAGTTGTGCTTTGCGAGTAATCTGGCGACTTGTGTACAGCTTGTTTTTCCATTTTCCCTCCGGGCGTTCCCCTTTCCGTTCGTCGTAAAAACCGAAATTACCACTTTCCCATATTTCAGTCATCAGGTTTTCGGTATTGTAATGTTTACGGAAAGGTACGTAAGTTTCATCCAGTCCCAAGTGCTCTTTCAGGAAGGTATAAAGCAGGCAGGACCATTTCCAGATGCCAAAGCGGCGACACAGGCGTTCCAGTTCCTGCTTGTCCGTTTCCTGTGCCAGCCCTTTCAACAAGATGGCAGCGTCGCATAACTGGCGCAAACCGATCCCTTCGTTGAGCAGGTGCTTCAGGATATGTGTGGAAACTAATAAGTGGTGTGCTTCCGGAGTAGGAACACTAATTGGAGTATCCTGATAGACCGGCTTGATTGCGGGAGCAACCGTGCAGAATACATTTTTCTCCCATTCACGCAGTGATTTGCGAATGAACGGACTGTGCAGCTCAATCAGCTCTGGATGCAGTTCGATTACGACCTGACCGATGAGGCAGGAAGCATCGTCGTTGGCTCCATACTTGACATATACACCGGATGTTTCCAGTTTTTTGGCGGCCTGTCGTACGGCCTCTGGGCTGCCGAAATACAAATCGATATCCCCGCATACACGATGAAGCGGATTGGGGTAATAACAGCTCAGGGCAAGTCCCTTGATGACTTCGAAAGGAACGGCCGGTTCAGCGGTAAAGAAACGGTTCAACGCACAAAGCACCTGAATGTGTTGTTTGTTGATGCGTTCCCACTGATCGACATCCACCGTCCATCGCAGAATGAGCACGTGAGGAGGACGCAAAGGTTTGGGCAGAAGTAACATGCCATCGTAGACGATGCCCTGTACTGCCTGCCGGCGGCTGTGGATATAAAGTGCCTGCCATTCCTCGGGGGAAAGCGGGAAGTACTTCTCTGCATCTTCCTTAATTCCCCAAAGTCCCTGACGGATCAGGAAGAACAAAGCATTCTTTATGCGGGTGATACCGTTCATGCCAGCAGACCTTTTTTCTGCCATTGTGTACATATTTCGTGAACATCGGTCGCAGCTGTTTCACGGTCGACATCGTATTCTTCGCACAGGCAGTCTACCAGATAGACCTCGTCGAACTCTTTACCTTCAGCCTGCTGCCACAGCCATGCGGCTGTTTCGTTCAGGGTAAGAATCTGAGTCATGTCCATGGTTTCACTGAAAGGATTTACTATCATGTATTCCCCCGCTACTTCGCGGAGGATAAGATTTTCGTTGAGTTTCATAATCTGTTGTTGGTTGTTATTGATTTTTTTATTCTAAAGCAGCCCGACAAGACTCATCAGCTGGCTTTCGGGCGAGAAACTGTGTTTACCACGGTAGTAGCGGGTAACTACAGCGATAATCCGCGAACGGTCTGTTTCAGTTACCAGTTCAGTCCGGACGGCTGAATCATGCCGTGTTGTAACAATTGCATGACGAAGCCGGAGGCATCTGCTGCAGCTGTTTCACGGTCGATCTCATATTCGTCGAGAATCATGTCGACCAGTTGGTTGAAATCGGCTGCCTCTTCGATGTGTTCCCAGATAAAAGCAGCTGTATCGGTAAGGCTGATCATGCCGTTGAAATCGTGTGCAGTTTCTTCAGAAGGAACCAGTACGGTTTCGCCGGCAATGGTACGTGATATAAAGGATTTAATTTTTTTCATTTGTTGGCAGTTATCAGTTGTTGGTACAGGGTATCCACCGCTTCACGGCTGATGTTGCAAGCATACGTAAAGCAGGGTAAGCTAGAAATCAAGGAGTCGACAAAAGTCATTGCTGCATCCGTAAACTCACGGTTCCAGTAATTGACCGTAAGCTGTTCGAGTACACGCCTGAATGTGAGTATTTTCTTTTCTTCTATCAATCTATTCTCGGGAGCCTGCTGTAATAGCACAATAGCACGTACTTCACGGCGCTTGTTGTAACAGATACCGCTTGAACCGCATATCGGCCAGCCATTGGCATAAAATGTGTTGCCTTCACGACTTAACAGGCATTTGTCACCGTTTAAAACTTTTGCTCGGTCGGGCAGGTATTGGCACCACAAGTTGGTGTGAGTGGTCTTCCCTATTCCGCTGGGGCCGCTGAACAGAATTGCTTTTCCTTCGAAATCGAGGTAGGAACAATGGAAGACAAACGAATTCTGTAAGACCAAATGCTTTTCAAGAGCCAGCATCGAGTGGAAAATAGTGTCGGCACTCAGCAGGGAGGTATATGCCGGATTGAAATAAATTTCAGTATGATTGGAATCGGTTTCTTCCAGATAGGCGTAGGCAGCCTGTCCGTCGGGAAGAATCAACAGGCGTGATTCCAGTCCTGACGGTTGCCTGAAAACGAGGATATCCGGTTTCCGGTATACGGGTGGTATGTTCGGCAGACGAGGCTGTCGGTCTGTATGAAACGTATAATATAAATCTGCTTCTTCGAAGGTTGATTCAAAGAGCAGGGTATTTGCCGGAAGATGTGCTCTGTCGATGCCTTCCAGCTGTATATGTAAATTTCCAATGGTCAGTCTGATCATGATACAAGGATTATCGTTGAGCTTCCTGCTCAATGAGGCTTCTTTTAGCCTTACCTATGGTGCAGAGATAAGCCGTATCTCCGCAGTATTTTTTCTCGTTGATTGCGTTGGCATAGCATACATCGCAGAGTTTGCTCAGTTTGCAGCCACTGCACTCCGTGTGTGCCGGTAAGGAATCACATTGCTTCACAATGCTCTGCCAGGCTTCGGCAACTGAGTGCTCAGCAAGTGATACGGAAGGAGTTGCCATGTCCACACAGGGGGACAACATGCCCTGCCAGTTGATCCAACAGGAACTTTTTCCGGCACGGCAATTCAGGGTAACGCCATCGGGTACGGCAGATTCCATACCGATAAGTTCCGCATTCATTTCTTTAATTCGTTCGTGATAATTGGCTTTGTATTTGTATTTAAGATGTTCGATTTCGAGTGCGGCAACTTCTTCCGGTGTCAGCCTTATTTCCGGTATGTTGAGTTGTGAGGTACAGGTCGGACTACAGAATAAGGATGTGTAGCAATTGATGAATGCCGGCATATCCAGTTCTTCTGTCATGCGAATGACTGCTTCGTAATCCTTTCGGTTTTTGCGGATGATGGTCAGATTCAATTTCGTATCGATATGATACTTTTTCAATAACCGAAGTCCCTGTATACAACGGTCGTACCCGTTTGAGATATGGCATAAATCCTGATAGGTTTCATTACATCCTCCATACAGGCTTACATTGAGGCGGCGAGGTTTGACACGACTGAACAGTTCAGCCACCTCTTCGGTAATAAGCGTTGCATTGGTATTGATTGTAATAATGAATCCCATTTCACGAAGAGCGAGATAAAGTTCCTTGAATCCCGGATAAAGTAACGGTTCTCCTCCGGTAAGCAGGATGAACAACGTGCCCATCGCTTTCAGTTCTTCGGCTGTTTTTAGCCATTCATCAATGCTTCGTACATTTCCATGCATCGCCACTTCGCGTGCATTCATACGGACATAGCACATGTCACAGCTCAGGTTGCAGAGTGGTGTCAGTTCGAAAGAAGCTGATATAGGGATTCTGAGTTGCGTTGCTTTATCTACCAGGCGTCTTTCTACCGGAGTTGCATCGTATAATTGGTCCATTTTTTAAAAAAGATAAGATTGTATCGGGAGGGTACAATCTTATCTCTATATAGTTTATTGATTGTTAGCGATTAGGATTTGGCTGTTTCCCAATCATCTTTTTTAAGATCTGTTGTGCAATGAACATTTGTATAATTTTCAGTCCAAATAATTACATTTATTCTATTGCCAGTATCATTCCCCCTCTTATTTTGTTCATACATATATCCGTCTAGAAAACCGCTATCAGAATCAGCCCAATGCTCATCATTACATGGACTATAACTATAATAGTCTGTTTTACAGCCACCATAATCTTTTCCTGATGTAGCATAGGGGATACCATTTGAAAGATAAACATTATACTTCTTCCACTTTGAACCTGCATTACATTTAAATTTATAGATAGTTCCGCTATCTCCACAAGCTGCAATATAGTTTTGTGGTACAAATGTTTCACTTTCCAAGACTGGTCTGGCATAAACTCTTTTTTCCATATTGTTTAGTGTTTTATCGGTACACTAATGCAATAAGAAGTTTACGCTTTACGTCTTTATGGGCTTATTGAATTTTGATTCGTTTAGCACAGATTACATAGGTTGGTTTTGATCTTCTTTGTAGTCCCTATGTAATCTGCGTGGAGAAATTTTTAGGATTTTTCTGTTTCCCAAGAATCCATGTCGAGGTTTTCTGTACAGTGTGTATTATCACCTTTGGGTCCGCGCCAAACGATTACTGGAGTTGTTACTTCTTTTTCTTCCCAATGTCCTCCAAACCATCCACCGGGAACCCAAACTTTGTCTGTCGTTACATAATAACCATTCAAGAAGGCATCTGTTGATTTTGCTTCATGTGTTGTACCACATGCATGATAGCCACTTAAATATCTGTCACCTTCCCAACCAGTTTGCAGTCCTGATGTGCCATTGGTTTCCAGATAAACACTACCAGATTTGCCACCACCTGCATCGCATTTAAACTTATAGACTTTATTTAAATCACCACAAGCAGCAATATAGTTTTGTGGCACAAATGTTTCACTTTCCAAGACTGGTTTGATATACATTCTTTTGTTTAGCATAGTTCTAACTATTTTTCGTACGTCCGTCTGAAGATCTTTTTTAATCTTATGAACGATTGGGGTAATAATTTAGAACGTATATGTTAACAAGTTTGGGTATAACTTTGTATAAATAATCTTGTTAATCAACAGATTACTAAATATGATTTTTTTACCTAAACTATGCAATACGTTCTCAAATAAATCTTACTCACATTTGATAAGGCTAATTTATACCCAAACTTTGCTTATTGGGGAAACTTATATCATTATCAAAATTCTTCGTTACTAAAGACTGTAGCGTAAATTTCTTATCAAACTAGCGTACTAAATAATTAATAATTAATTCTTGATTATCTCTACAATTCTATCTATATCCTCATCGGTTACCATCGGTCCTGAAGGCAAGCAGAGTCCCTGAGCAAAGAGTGCTTCGGACACTCCGTTCACATAGGCAGGTGCTTTGGCAAACACGGGTTGCAGCTGCATCGGCTTCCATAACGGACGGCTTTCGATGTCGGCTGCCGTGAGCCGTGCAGATAACTCCTGATAAGTGAATCCGGCTTCCTGTGGGTTGACCAGAATGGTACTTAACCAATAGTTGGGATGTAAATCGACATTAGACCGTGGTTGCATCACCGTAATGCCCGGTGTGTTTTTTAACTTTTCCACGTAAAGCGCGTGTATCGCACGGCGGCGGGCGATATGCTCGTCGAGCACGTACATCTGGCCACGGCCGATTCCGGCAGAGATGTTACTCAACCGGTAGTTATAGCCAATCTGTTCATGCTGGTAATAGGGGAAGTTCTCGCGTGCCTGAGTGGCATAGAATTTGACACGGCGGGCGCTTTCTTCGTTTGGGCAGATCAAGGCTCCTCCACCACTGGTGGTGATCATCTTGTTGCCGTTGAACGAGAGGGCTCCGTAAGTTCCGAATGTTCCGCAGTAACTGCCGTTATATTCCGAACCCAATGCCTCGGCTGCATCTTCTACTACCGGAATGCCGTATGCGGAAGCAACGCTGTTTATTTCGTCCATACGGGCGGGAGTACCGTACAGGTGTACGGGAATGATTGCCTTAGGCAGTTTGCCGGTCGTACGCAGGCGGTCGTCGATAGTCTGACGGAGCAGTTCGGGGTCCATGTTCCACGTACCGGGTTCACTGTCGACAAACACCGGAGTGGCTCCCTGATAAACGATGGGATTGGCTGAGGCGGCGAAGGTAAAACTCTGGCAGATGACTTCGTCGCCGGGACCTACACCCAGCATCACCAGCGCCAGATGAATGGCTGCTGTCCCGGAGCTGAGAGCTACGACATGAAGAGGAGAGGCCGATTTTTCCCCCAGCCATGTGGCGAGGTCGTTTTCGAACCCGTCGACATTGGGACCCAAAGGTACTACCCAGTTGGTAAGGAATGCCTCGTGGATGAACTCTTCTTCTTTGCCGCTCATATGGGCCAGTGAAAGATGGATGTGCTTCATGATTATTTGTTGTTGTTTTCCTCTGTTACAAATATTACAACACGGTTCCACTCGTTCTTGCGATCGTAAGGCTGAACGGTATCACCCTTGTAGTCGATGCGCAGACGTGAAGGATCTACTCCGAAATCGTTGACAAGCATGTCGCGTACAGCGTTGGCACGGCGTTCTGACAGTTTCAGGTTGTATGCCGGGTTACCAGTCTGAACATCGGCGTAACCGGTGATGATCAGGTTGATGTTCGGGTTGTTCAGCAGGTATTCGGCTACCTTCTGTACGTTGTTCTTCTGAACGTCGGTAATGTTGTACTTGTCGATGATGAAGGAAACGGTCATGTCGAGTATACGGTTGGTTTCTACCTTCTTTTCTACGCGTACGATCGGTTCCGGTTTGTTGGCAAGTTCGGCACGAGCGGCGTTGATCTGTGCATTGAGGTGGTCGATCTGTGCCTGGTCGGTCATGGTTACATACTTGAAGCGGCGGTCGCCGTAGTGGTCTTTGAAGTGATAAGTCACGCCGGCTACTACGTAGATATAACCGTCGTACTTTCTATCGTAACGGGTTCCGTTGTATCCATCGTCGGTAGCGTTATAGGTACTTTCGAGGTTGATATCGAGGGCATCGTTCACCTTGTAGCCTAACTGAAGACCGGCATGTACAGCCAGATAAGTTCCGCCGGAACGATCAACATAGTACTGTCCGCCTTTAGAAGGTGCCCAATTCTTGATCTTGTCGTCGAATCCGAAGGATGAGTTGAATCCGATACCCAATACACCGACAACGTTGAAGCGGGTACTTTCCTTGTACGGCTTGAAGATGTTGTTGAAATTGAACAAACCGTCGAAGAAGGTAGAAACCATGCTGAACTTGTAAATACCGTCGCCGTATACTTCGGGATAAGCGTCTACCAGCTCGCTGTTGGCTCTACTGTGCTGGTTAAGGTAAGCTACACGTACACGGGCACCTACTGCCGGGTTGAAGTACTTACCTACAGCAATACCGGCACTCGGACCCAGACGTTTGCCGAAGGGGGCAAAACGGATGTTTTCCGTCAAAGAGAAGTTGGTTCCGGCAAATACTCCGAAGAACCAGTTGTCGCCTGCTTTATAGTGCTTTAATGTTTTGACAGTATCGGCTTTTACCGTAAGGTTTTTTGAAGGGGTTTCTTCACTTGCATATAAATTGGCTGCCATGACTGCTGCAAGGCCTGCAATAACTATTTTTTTCATGTTGAATGTCCTGTTTATTATTTAACAATATAGATAACTACACAGTTCTTTGCAGGGTCTAATGAGCGAACCAGCTCGTTGTTTTCTTCGATAAAGATGTGTCCTGCAGGAACCTGATATTCATTCACAAGCATGTCGCGAATAGCATTGGCACGGCCATTGAACAAATCGCTGCTCATTTCGTTGTTCTTGATAGGAGTGATATACAAGTCGCCGTCCTGAATTTTCTTCAGACCTTCGGCTGCTGTATAGATATTTACTTCCTGAAGTTTGTTTACTTCTGTAGAGTTCGGATCGAATGATACAAGAGTTGAAACGCGTTCGCTTTCTACAACTTCACGCTTCACTTCTACGGCAGGAGCTGCTTTCATTTCGGCTACTTCCTTGCGCAAGCGGTTTACTTCTGCATTCAGGGCATCGTATTTGTCCTGGTTACGGCGAGTGAAAGTGAACTGGTGTGTTCCGTCGTGGTTCTTGAAACGGTAAACCAAACCAACCAACAGGTTGACGTGACCGTCCCACTTGTGGTCTGAAGTTACACCGTCGTATGAGTCGTCCAGACAGTTGACAGATGCTTCTACGTTAAGTGCCAGTGCTCTGTGCAGTCTGAATGATGCCAGCAAACCTGTACGGAATCCCAGCAGGTTGTTCTTTTCTGTGTTTACATTGTAATTCTTGTACCAGCTTTCATCGCTGAAGCCGAACATGTGTTCCACACCGATACCGGCGATAGCCATTACCTGGAAGAAACGGTTTTCTTTGTAACCTCCGAACAGATTATGCAAATTGAACATTGCGTCGATGTAACCGTTTACTACATTCCAGTTGTATGTACGGTCGAGAACCGGTTTGTAAGTCTGACCGAATCCACGTCCCCACATTCCCATGACACGGAAACCACCCCAAGGTGATAACCATTTACCTACTGACAAACCAGCTGCCGGCTGGAACTGTTTGCCTTTTGCATCACTGGTATTGTCACACCAGTTAAGGAAGGTACCTGCATTGACTGTGATAAACCAGTTGTCGCGGAACTTGTTTGGATTGAGGACCCTTTCGTTGTTTGTTTCAGGGCTTACCCAATACGCTGTGTTCTCATCTTCACTGGTTTCTGAAGGCACTGTAGAATTAACCTCCTGTGCGAATCCTTTGATGAAAAGGAAGGGCATCATTAATGCTAGAAAAACTCTCTGTTTCATATAAAATAAATATTACTAGTTAGTCTCTTTTCTTAATTAATACGTTCTTTATTGTTTATTCTCTTTGTCGAGCGCTTCGTATCTGGAATGCTGACTGATGAATTCGGGTGTTATTTTTTTCATGTATTTTACGGTTTCCAGCTTATCGTCGGTTCCGGCTATGGCAATCAGTTCTTCGATAGACGGCAGCAGGGACTGGTATTCCGTATTGATACTCTCTGCATGGAAGATTTCCGGATTGGAAGTAGGCAGTGTGCTTTCCTCCTTATATAATAGTTCTTCGTATAGCTTTTCGCCCGGGCGGAGTCCGGTGTATTCGATCTTAATGTCTTTATCCGGAATCAGTCCGGAGAGGCGGATCATCTTTCTTGCCATGTCGTCTATCTTGACGGCAGCTCCCATATTGAAGATGAAGATATCGTTTCCTTCACCGAGGAAAGCAGCTTCGAGTACTAGCTGGCAGGCTTCGGGGATGGTCATGAAGTAGCGGATGATATCGGGATGGGTAACAGTGACCGGACCACCTTCGAGTATCTGATGGCGGAACAGCGGAATGACGCTTCCATTGCTTCCCAATACGTTGCCGAAGCGGGTAGTGATGAAGCAGGTCTTTCCGGCTACCTTGCCTTCTTTGATGGCATTACCCAAGCTCTGTACGTATGTTTCGGCAATGTGTTTGGTAGCTCCCATGACATTGGACGGGCGTACGGCCTTGTCGGTAGAAATCATGATGAATTTTTCTACTCCATGTCTGACAGCGGCATCGGCGAGGATGCGTGTTCCCATAACGTTGGTACGTACGGCTTCACACGGATATTCTTCCATAATAGGAACATGCTTGTAGGCTGCGGCATGGAAAATGATATCTGGCTTGTACAGGCTGAGCTGTGACTCTACACGCTGGTAATCTCTTACGTTTCCGATGACTGAGGTAATGTTGCATTCCGGATAGGTATTCCGGAGTTCCATATCGATCTGGTATGTTCCTGTTTCGGAAAAATCGAAGATAACCAGATGTGTGGGATGGAACTTGCAGAGCTGTCGGCACAGTTCGCTGCCGATACTTCCTGCACCACCGGTGACCATTACGACCTTGCCTGAGATTTCTTTCTTGATTTTTTCGGTATCGATCTTGATCTCGTCGCGTTCGAGCAGGTCTTCTATCTGTACCTCACGCATCTGGATGCGCTGGGAGATGTTGCTGTTGTCCTCCACCAGCGGAGCAATACGCATGGTGATATTGTTCTGGATGCCTGCTTCGATCAGCGCACTGTCTTTATGGAGGTCGTCTGTATTGACGAACAGGATGGTATTGACACCGAGTGATTTCAGCTTTTCGTTGAAGTCGCAGTCATCGCAGAGGTAGATTACCGGATATCCCTGTACGCGATAGTCTTTCAACCGCTCTTCTCTTGTGATGAATCCTTTCAGGTTGTACAGGCTGTTGGTAGATTTGCTCAGGTATGCAGCCAGACTGATTGCTGCGTCGGAAGTGCCGTATATCAGTGCCCGGTGTGTCTGCTTATCCATTGCCTCGATGAGGTTATAATAGAAATTGACGACAACTACTCTGACAAACATGAGCAGAAAGACTGACATGATGAGGTCGGAGAAGATGATGGTATAGATGAACAGACCGGTATATTCCAGCAGTAAATTTGACAGGATGATGAATGCAAGGGCTTTGATGAACATGGCATATACGATGCGCATCAGCTCGGTGAGGCTGGAATGGCGGATGATGCCTTGGTAGGTCTTGCATATCCAGGTGGCACAGATACTAATCACCAGTGAGAGGACGAGGATTGACGTAACGGTAGTGACATCTGTATCGACCTTCATCAGGTAATGGAAAAACAAAAAGCTGAAGGATGTTGCCAATACGGACAGAAGACAGTCGGCTGCCCAAACAATGTATCTGCTAAAGAAATTGATGTTTTTTATCTTAATGCTGAACATCGTATTATTTCTCTATCTTTTCAACTAATGAAGGATGAATGCTTGTAGTGGCTACAGCGGCTATTCCCTGAAGGGAAACAACCACTCGCAAATTCTTTTTTATGCGTACGAGCTTTCCTTCTATTCCTTTCCAAATTCCTCCAGTAATACGGACATAGTCCCCCTTCTTTAAAGCCACCTCCTGAGGTGTCAAGTAAAGAATCTGTTCGTCAATATTCCCTGCAACCGATATGAAGTCCTGCATTTGCTTGTCGGGAATAGTAATGATTTGCTTGGTTTCCTTGTCGATTATGTATCTTATCTTGGAGGAGATACTGCTCTCTCTCTTTATTTGTTCAATTTCGTTTTTAGTACAATAGACAAATACTAAATTGTGTATGACTGGTACTAATTTAATTTTTGACTGACCGTTGCGCTGTATTTCAGAGTATCTCGTCGGAATGAAACTGGCAATCTGACAAGCATCAAAATAGCTTTTTACTTTCATCTCTTGCGAGTATGTAACTCTGATGGGGTACCAATGTTTATCATTCTCTTTCATACTGAAATGCACAGATATACCTTGGGGACATCCAGATTATGCATCCGGATTATGCAATATACTAAAATATTGGCGTATTTTGCATATTTTTTTGAGTTATAGCATAAACTATTTCAGCATATTTATATAACTCTCTATCTTTATGGGGCAAATGTAATAATTTTTTTGTAAACTTCCAATTTTAGGGTATCCCCTTTTAGACGGGCGCCAGTCGGCACCCGTCTAAAAAAGAATCCACAAATTTAACGATTATTATTTGCATATTGTCATGGGAAGAAGGTTTTCGTAATCCGTTCTTCCCTTTTTTAATTCTCTGAGCAGCCTGCAGAAGTAATCCCTGAAGGAGACTCCTGCCTGTTTGCATGTTTCTATAAAGGTATTATAGATTGCGGAGTTCTGTATTCCTTTCACACTTCCGAAGAACAGGCTGTTCTTTCGTTGGACAGTGATTGGTCTTATCGCTCTTTCCGCCGCCATATTGTCTATTGAGTATTCTCCGTCATTTCTGTAGGCGAAGATCTGATTCCAGAAGTTCTTCAGATAGTTAAGAGCCTTGCTCATAAGTTCGCTTCGGTTCTCATCCGGATTTGCAAGCAGATCATAAAGCTCTGTCCTTATCTTATCAATGATTTCCGTCGTTTCCTTACTGTTTCTTCTGTGGTAAATCTCGTCTGAAGTGAGTTTTTCCCGGCGGTAAGTATCTTCCATGCCGTATAGCTTTGCTATCAGCTCAAGGAAGATTCTCGCCTGCAGGCTTCCCTGGTCATAGGCATACTTGAACTTAGCTCTTGCATGAGCCAGACAGCAGAGATGCTCTATATCCATAAGCTCATTGTCAAGATACATATATACGTTGTAGCCGTCGCTCTGCAGTGATTTGATTTTTGCATCACCAAGGAACTCCTTCAACACATTTCTGT
>OHWH01000407.1_pt1 | contig 33219 bp, 28 predicted proteins | sample 1579701 | NCBI WGS metagenome assembly OHWH01 (sample SAMEA3882515, study PRJEB24775) | human gut metagenome | biome: human-associated habitat; feature: intestine environment; material: feces | place: Netherlands | collected 2009/2010 | reverse complement strand
GGTGCGTGCGCGGTCGAGCCGGGTACGGTCGAGCCGAGCACGGGCGGTGCTTGCAAATCGCCTCATACCGCTGTCGACCTCGGCGAAGTTTGCCGACTCGAGGACCTCGAGGGCGTGCGAGCCGCTTGTGAGCGTGTCGTTCGCGGAGAAGCCCCCGCCGTCGTGGTTCGCAACATCGGTCAGATTCCGACGGTCCGTGCTGCCGGAGTACCCTGGGAGGTGGGGTCGCCGCTGCAGGTGTGGAACGCCGAGACTGCCCGCGTCCTGGTCCGCCTCGGTGCGCGTCGCGTTTGGCTCCCCGAGGAGCTCACAATGGAGGACCTCGCGTCGGTTAGGGCTCAGATGGAGGACCCCGCATCGGGGGACCCTGCGACGGGAGACCCCGTGCCGGAGGAACTCGCGTCGGCTCGGATGCATTGTGCCGGGGCGGCGGGTGCCTCATCTGCGGAGTCTGCGGAGAGCCCTCACGCCGTCGAGCACCATCATCCGGGCGACATCGTCGACATCGCGGCGGACGGCTCGACGCCCCTCATGATCACAGAGCACTGCCTGCTTACTGCCGAGGGCCCATGTTCGAACAACTGTCCCACCTGCCCGCGCCGCCTCGCGAGTCAGGCGGGCGATCGCTTCCTCGTCGAACTCGATCGCAAAAGCTCGGGAGCGCGCCTTGCCGTGCGTGTGGACGAGAAGGGCAGGACGCGCCTGTATCGCATGTGACGACGGTGCCGCCCGTGATGGGGTCGGCGTCGCATGATGTGCCCGGCGCAGGCGTGGGCGCTCGTGTCACGGGTGATTGCAGACGCTCGTTCAGTTCGGCTAAACTTAGCTAATCTGTCGTTTCTCAGCACCGCCCGTTCGCGCCATCCGGGCGCGGTCGCGGCGAGGGTGCTATGACCCTCCAGGAAAGGTGCATCTCATGTTGCCCGTAGACGAGCAAATGCGCATCATCACCTCTGGCGCTTCCAAGATCGTGCCCGAGGCCGACCTCAAGAAGAAGCTCGAGCGCGGCGTGCCGCTCAACATCAAGCTGGGCGTCGACCCCACGAGCCCGGACCTCCACCTCGGCCATGCCGTCCCGCTGCGCAAGATGCGCCAGTTCCAGGACCTCGGCCACCGCGTGACCCTCATCATCGGCAACGGCACCGCCACCATCGGCGACCCGTCCGGCAAGAACTCCACGCGCCCGCAGCTCACCCAGGAGGAGGTCGAGGCCAACGCCGCGACTTACGTCTCCCAGGCCATGAAGATCCTCGACCCCGAGAAGACGACCATCGTCCACAACGGTGACTGGATGTTCCCCATGGACCTCAAGGAGCTCCTCTCCATCGCCTCCAAGTTCACCGTCGCCCGCATTCTCGAGCGCGATGACTTTACCAAGCGCTATCAGTCCCAGACGCCCATCGCGCTGCACGAGTTCCTGTACCCCATCATGCAGGCGTACGACTCGGTCAAGATCGAGGCCGACGTCGAGATGGGCGGCAGCGACCAGCTTTTCAACCTCCTCGCCGGCCGTGAGCTCATGGAGAAGATGGGCATGGAGCCGCAGATCGCGCTCACCATGCCGCTGCTCGAGGGCACCGATGGCACCCGCAAGATGTCCAAGTCCTACGGCAACTACATCGGCCTCACCGATGCGCCGGCCGATATGTTCGGTAAGACCATGTCGATTCCGGACGAGATGATCGGCAAGTACTATCGCCTGGCAAGCTCGCTCGCGCCCGCCGAGGTCGACGCCATCGATGCCGCGCTGGCCGACGGCTCCGCCAACCCCTACGAGCTCAAGCGCGCTCTTGGCCGTGATTTGGTGACCACCTATCACTCCGCCGAGGACGCCGTGGCGGCCGAGGCCGAGTTCGATCGCGTTCACAAGGATCACGACCTGCCCACCGACATTGCCGAGGTTTCCGTCGAGATCTCCGTCAATGACGAGGGTCTCGTGTACCTGCCCGCCGTGCTGCAGGCCGCCGGTCTGGTCCCGAGCGCCGGTCAGGCTCGTCGCGACATCGACGGCGGCGGCGTCAAGCTCGACGGCGAGGCCATCGCACCCAAGACCTACAACGTGGACCCCGCGGCCCTCAAGCCCGGCACGGTCCTGCAGGTCGGCAAGCGCAAGTTCGCCCGCCTGGCCTAAGCTCCGCCCTGTGTAAAAGGGGACGGGTGCAAATTGCACATTCAAAAGGTCGATCGGTTTTCCCGGTCGGCCTTTTTCTGTGAAATGCGACCATTCGTCTTCGGCTTCGATGGCGGGCGGGAGCCGGTCGCGGGCGGGGAGCCGATGACGGGGCCTGGCCGGTAATCGGCTGGCCGGGTCCTCTTGTGCGTTTCGATTGGGCGCGCGTGGGTACCATGGGTGAAATGTGAACGTGCGAGAAGGGCAGGTGCCGTGGATATGGAACCCGATCTGGTCAAACTCATGCAGGCTTTGATCGATGTGGCCGAGGGCCGTGCGCCGGCGGACCTCGTGTTCGTGAATGCGCGCATCGTCGATGTGTATCGCTTGCGCGTGGCGCGCGGACAGGTTGCGGTGAAGTTCGGTTGCATCGCGGGCGTGCTGTTCGAGGGTCGCGATTGCGAGGACGCCTCCGTTCCCGCATGGGAGGCGATGCGCGTCGTCGACTGCCAGGGCCGTTACCTCGCCCCTGGCTTCATCGATGGCCACCTGCATATCGAGAGCTCGAATATCCGCCCGGCCGAGTATGCCCGCATGGCCCTCTCCCGCGGCACCACCACCGCCATCGCCGACAGCCACGAGATCGCCAACGTGTGCGGCCTCGACGGCCTTGCGTTCATGATTGAGGACGCCTCGCGCGCGCCGCTCGACATTAAGTTCATGATGCCCTCCTGTGTCCCCGCCCTTCCCGACGAGCAGGCGGGTGCGGTCATCACTGCGGCGGATATGCGGGCCTTCATGGACGAGCATCGCGGCGCGATCTTCGGCTTGGGCGAGATGATGAACCTCCCCGGGGTCTTTGGCGCCGACGAGGAGACGTGCTGCCGCATCGCGGTCGGCGCGCAGACCGTCTCCGGCCAGGTGGACGGTCACGCGCCCATGACGGCGGGCGACGACCTCAACGCCTACGTCGCGGCCGGTGTCATCGCCGACCACGAGAACACGGGGGTGGAGGAGGCACTCGACGAGCTCTCCCGCGGCATGTACGTGATGCTTCGCGAGGGCACCTGCAGCCACGACCTCGCCAGCCTCGCCCCGATCATCCTCGAGAACCCCGCGCTCGCGCGTCGCTGCTGCTTTGCGACGGACGACCGCGCCCCCTCGGACGCACTCAATATCGGCATGATCGATAACGCTTGCCGCGTGGCGGTCGAGGAGGGAATCGACCCGGTGCTCGCCATTTCCATGGCGACGCTCTCCACGGCGGACGTCTTCGGCCTCGACCACGGCACGCTGTGCGCGCAGGTCCGCCGTGGCGCGATCGCTCCGGGCAAGCGCGCCGACATCTTGCTGCTCGACGACCTCGCGTTCACCGCGCCACCGCATCGCGTGTACAGTGCGGGCGAGCTCGTCGCCGAGGCCGGTGCCTTTGTGGGACGCGTCGCTCCGGTTGCCTCGCGCTGCGGCCTGCTTGAGCTGGAGGTCCGCCTGCGCGATACCGTCCATCTGCCCAAGCTCTCGCTCGATGTCTTTTCCTATGAATTCCGCCCCGGCGAGGCCGTCATCGACGTGCTTCCCGGCAACGCCGTCACCGGCATGGCGCATCCGGAAACGGATGAGGGTCTGCGCCGCATCATGCTCATTGAGCGTCATGGCCGCGGCGTCGCGGCACAAGGGGCCGGCGTGGACGGCGGCGGGCCTGCGGGCGCGGGGCTGGCGGGAAAGCACATCGGCCAAGGTTGGGTGCGCGGTTTTACCATCACGGGCGGGGCCATCGCGAGCACCATCGGACACGATTCGCATAATGTCTGCGTGGTGGGAGACAACCCGGCGGACATGCTCGCGGCTGTCGAGGCCGTGGGGCAAGGCGGCTTCGTTCTCGTGCGGGACGGCGAGGTCGTCGCCAAGATCGACCTGCCGCTCGGCGGCCTCATGAGCGATAAGACGGCGGAAGAAGTCGCCCGCGAGCACGACTCCTTCATGGGGGCGGCCCGCGCGATGGGCATCGAGCCTCCACTCGACCCGATCATGGGCATGATCTTCCTGCCGCTGCCCGTCATTCCCACCCTGCGCATCAGGCCCGAGGGCATGTTCGACGTGACCAGGTTCCAGTACGCATAGGGGATTGAAGCGCCCTGAGCTGCCCTCGGTTTGAAGCTCCTTTGATGGGGGCTGCTTGCGACGTGGCCGACTGGGTACCCTAAGGTGAAGCCGCAGGATCCTCGCGATTGCGTCTGCCGACGCGCGGACCTGCCGATATTTTGGGAGGTCACACGTATGGCCAGCAAGATAAAACTCATCGCCTCCGATATGGATGGCACGCTCCTCGACGAAAACGGCCAAGTGCCGCCGGAGACGTTCGACCTCATCCTCGCCTTGAGGGAGCGCGGCGTGCGTTTCGTCGCGAGCTCCGGGCGCCGGTACGATCGCCTCTGCGATTTTTTCTCCCCGGTGAAGGACCGTATGGATTTCGTCGCGTCCAACGGTGCCCAGGTCTTTGCCGATGGCGTGCAGATCGATCGCGAGGTCTATTCGCACCTTGCGATTCGTCGGCTCGCCAAGACGGTCGCCATGTTCCCCAACATGCACCTGGCGCTGTTCGACCGGACCAAGTCCTATCTTCTCGACGATGAGGACAAGTTCGTGCGCGAAGTCGATAAGGATCTGCCCAATGTCGAGCGTATCTACGAGCTGCCCTCGCCGCAGGTGAGCATCATCAAAGCGAGCATCTTCTGCGATGACGGCAACGTGATGGACAACGCCTACGTGCTCCAGCGCGAGCTCGGTGGCCTTTTCACGTTCGCCCCCTCGGGTAGTTCCTACATTGACGCCATGCAGCCAGGCATATCGAAGGCATCGGGCATCGCCCAGGTCATGGAGTATCACGGCATCGATGCATCCGAGGTCATGGCGTTCGGCGACGCGATGAACGACTATGAGATCATCCGCTTTGTGGGGACGGGCTGTGCGATGGCGAACGGAAGACCCGCCTTACGCGCCGTGGCAGATCGCGTGATCGGCAGCAATATCGAGCATGCGGTGCAGTCCGAGATGCGACGTGTTCTCGAATCTCTGTAACGGGAGAGATCCTTCGCCCCCTCGACCGTGGAGTGTACGTGGTCGGAGGCGAAATCGGATAGACTAGGAGCACTGCATCGCAATGGAGTGCGCTTCACCACAAGGTCGATTGCGCCGCCTCACATCGTTCGAAAGGACCCTCTTATGACAGAGACACCTTCCAGCCGCGTGGTCATTACCGTCCTTGGCAAGAACCGCCCCGGGATCGTCGCCGGTGTGACGAGCATTCTCTCCGAGGCGAACGTGGATATTCGCGATATCACCCAGAGCATCATCGAGGATATCTTCACCATGACGCTTCTCGCGGACGTTTCCAGCGCGACGCTCGATTTCACGCAGCTCCAGGAGGAGCTTGTTTCCGCCGGTGAGACACTCGGCGTGACGGTCGAGATGCAGCGCGAGGACGTCTTCCAGTTCATGTACCGCCTGTAGCGGCATGTGCCGCGGGATGGGCACTGCGCCATCCGTCGGCTCGCTGCGCCAGACTCGTTCAGCCCGCCCCGGCCGCGTGCCGGGGCGCTCGTCAAAGAAGGAGCCCCATGTCCTACGACGCGCATAACATCTACTATCGCTTCGACGATCACTTGAGCCGCCTCGTCCTCGATTACGAGGCGAGCCGTCGCGTGGACGGGGCGTCCGAGCGCCTGTATCACGACATTCCCTCGGAGGAATACGGTGAGGATATCTTCCACGCCTACGACGTCAAGCGCGGCCTGCGAAATGTCGACGGGTCCGGCGTCGTTGCCGGTCTCACGCGCATCTCCGATGTCCATGGCTACAAGCGCGTCGATGGGAAAGTCGTGCCCGATGAGGGTCATCTGATTCTGCGCGGCTACGACATCGAGGATCTCATCACCAATGCGCAGGCCGAGGGCCGCTTTGGCTACGAGGAGGTCGCCTACCTACTCATCACCGGCGAGCTTCCGACTGCCGAGGAACTCGATGATTTCAACGGCCGCCTCGGTGCCTATCGTCACCTGTCGAGCGAATTCGTTCGTCAGTTCCCCATCACCACGGTGAGCCCCTCGATCATGAATGCGCTTCAGCGCGCCGTTCTGTTGCTGTACGCGTTTGATGCAGACCCCGACAACATCACGCCCGAACATGAGGTCGACGTCGCGATCTCGCTGCTGTCCCGTTTGCCGCGTCTGGCTGCGTTCGCGCAGACCTTCCATAGCGCCCAGGTGAGCGGCAAACGCGCGTCTGTCCCCATTCCCGAGGCGGGTTTTTCGACCGCCGAGGCGATCTTGCAGATCCTGCGCGGCGAGGACGGTTACACGCGTGAAGATGCCATGCTTCTCGACGTTATGCTCATGCTTCACGCGGAGCATGGCGGTGGCAACAACTCCACCTTCGCCTGCCGCGTGCTTTCGAGTTCCGGAACGGATGCCTATTCCGCTTATGCCGCGGCGATCGGCTCGCTCAAGGGCCCGCGCCATGGCGGCGCCAACGCCAAGGTCATGGCGATGCACGAGGACATCCGCGCCAACGTTGGTGACTGGGAGAACGAAGACGAGCTGGCTGCCTATCTCGAAAAGATCCTGCGCCGCCAGGCGTTCGACGGCAGCGGCCTCATCTACGGCATGGGACACGCGGTCTACACGCTTTCCGACCCGCGTGCGGTGCTGTGCAAACGCTACGCCCGCGGCCTTGCGAACGCCAAGGGCATGGGGGCGGAGTTCGAGCTCATTGAGCGCATCGAGAAGCTCGCGCCCCAGGTGATGGTCGATGTCCGCGGCACCACCAAGCCCATCTGCGCGAACATCGACTTGTACACCGGTTTCATCTACAAGATGCTTGGAATTCCCGAGGCCATGTTCACGCCGCTGTTCGCCGTCGCCCGTACCGCGGGCTGGGCTGCCCACCGCATGGAGGAGCTCATTTGCGCTCACCGCATCATCCGTCCGGCATATCGCTCGGTGCTCGAATCCGGTGAATACATTCCGCTGGACAAGCGCGCCAAGTACCGCGGCTGCATCGCGGGGTAGGGGCGCGCCGCCTGCCGAATTGGGGACGTGGTGCTTTTGTGCGCCCGTCCCCTTTCCTTGTCGGTGTGGTAGCATTGACAAGCTATTTTGACTTGGTCGGAAACCAAGTCACCCCTTTGTCCTGGTCGGTAACCAGGACGCGACCAGAAGAGGAGCCCTGCCATGAAGTCTGGCATCCATCCCGAGTATGTGGAGTGCACGGTGCGCTGCAGCTGCGGCAACACCTTCAAGACCCATTCCACCAAGTCCGAGATCCAGGTCGAGCTCTGCAACGAGTGCCACCCGTTCTACACCGGCCAGCAGAAGTTCGTCGACACCGGTGGACGCGTCCAGCGCTTCGCCGACAAGTTCGGTGGCGCCGCTCAGGCCGCCCTCGAGCGCGAGGCCGCCAAGAAGGCCGCCAAGCAGGCCGCTGCCGAGGAGGCCGCTGCCAAGAAGGCTGCCGAGCGCGAGGCCAAGCTTGCCGAGAAGGCCAAGCGTGCCGCTGAGTACGAGAAGAAGGCTGCCGCTGAGGCCGCCAAGAAGGCCGAGGAGGCTCCTGTCGAGGAGACCGCCGCTGAGGCCGAGGTCGAGACCGAGGCTGCTGCCGAGTAGCTTTCGTCTGGCATGACGTACGCATAAAGCCCCGTGCCCGTTTGGGTGCGGGGCTTTTCGCATATATGTGCGCGAGACATGTGCTACGACGCGGGCGTTCGAGGGGCCATAAGCGCTACGGAGATAGTTTCCCTGTGAGGACGTATATCTTGCGCATAGTATGCGTTCCATTTGGCTAAAGTTTCCTTAATTGTGTCTATGCCCCATGCATAGCAGCATGCGGATGCTCCGTGTGCGTGTGTATGGGTCATCGTGAAGAGGAAACCAAATGGGATTCGTTTCTAAGCTGCTCTCCTTCGGCGCCGACAAGGACCTGAAGCGTTATTGGAAGACCGTCGATGCCATCAACGGTCTCGAGCCCAGGTACCAGGCCATGGACTCCGAGGAGCTCCAGGATCAGACGAGGGTCCTGCGCGAGCGCCTCGCAGCGGGGGAGACCCTCGACGACCTGCTGCCCGATGCTTTCGCCGTTGTGCGCGAGGCCTCTCGCCGCACGCTCGGTCTGCGCCACTTCGACGTGCAGCTCATCGGCGGAATGGCTCTGCATGACGGTATGATCTCCGAGATGAAGACGGGCGAGGGCAAGACCCTCGTCTCCACGCTTGCCGGCTATCTCAACGCACTCGCCGGTAAGGGCGTCCATATCGTCACCGTCAACGACTATCTCGCCAAGCGCGACTCCGAGTGGATGGGTCATATCTACCGTTTCCTCAAGCTCGAGGTCGGTCTGCTGCAGAATGGCATGCCGCTCGATCAGAAGCGCCGCGCTTACGATGCCGATGTCACATACGGCACCAACTCCGAGTTCGGTTTCGACTACCTGCGTGACAACATGGTTTTGCGCGCCGGTCAGCGCGTTCAGCGCGGCCACGCATTCGCCATCGTCGACGAGGTTGACTCCATCTTGATCGATGAGGCGCGCACGCCCCTCATCATCTCCGGTGCCGGCACCAAGAGCGCCAGCACCTACAAGGACTTCGCCCGCGCCGTCCGCGGCCTCACTCAGGGCGAGGAGGCCAATTTCGACATGCTTTCCGGCGAGGCGGTCGAGGCCACCGGTGACTTCGTCATGGACGAGGCCAAGCACACCATCGCCGCCACCGAGCAGGGTCTGAAGAAGATTGAGCAGCGTCTCGGCATCGAAGATATCTACAGCGATCTGTCCGGCGCCCTCGTCAACCATCTGCAGCAGGCGCTTAAAGCCCAGTACATGTTCCACCGCGACAAGCAGTACGTGGTGACCAACGGCGAGGTCAAGATCGTCGATGAGTTCACCGGCCGCATCATGGAGGGCCGTCGCTACTCCGAGGGCCTGCATCAGGCCATCGAGGCCAAAGAGGGCGTGCTGGTCCGCGAGGAGAACCAGACGCTGGCCACCATCACCCTGCAGAACTACTTCCGCCTCTACGACAAGCTCTCCGGCATGACCGGTACGGCCATCACCGAGGACGCCGAGTTCCGCGAGATCTACAACCTGCCCGTTCAGGTCATCCCCACCAACCGCCCCGTCGCCCGCGTCGATCACGACGACCTGGTGTACCGCACCATCGACGCCAAGTTCAACGCGGTCGCCGATGAGATCGAGCAGCGCCATGCTGCCGGTCAGCCCGTCTTGGTGGGCACCGTGTCCATCGAGAGCTCCGAGCGTCTGTCTCGCCTGCTCAACAAGCGCGGCATCAAGCACGAGGTCCTGAACGCCAAATTTCATGAGCGCGAGGCTCAGATCGTCGCTCAGGCCGGTCGCCTGGGCGCCGTGACCATCGCCACCAACATGGCCGGCCGTGGTACGGACATCTTGCTCGGTGGCAATGCCGAGGAGATGACCGTCGAGGAGCTCATGGGCTTCGACTTCGGCGTGGACGCCACAGTTGTCGAGCGCATCTTGCGCGAGGCGAACTGGGAACTCGTGGACGGCATCGAGCGCGGTGCCGAGCGCGTGGGCGAGCCCGCTGAGCGTGAGGGCTTCCCGCTCATGCTCGCCGGCCTGCAGGAACTTGGCATCGACATCACCGCCGAGCAGCTCGCCGATATCGCCCTCAAGCGTGAGCAGATCGGCGACAAGATGGCCGCCATGTGCCGTGCCGAGCACGATCGCGTTGTCGCGGCTGGCGGTTTGACTGTCATTGGCACCGAGCGCCACGAATCTCGTCGTATCGACAACCAGCTTCGCGGCCGCGCCGGCCGTCAGGGCGACGCGGGTGAGACTCAGTTCTACCTTTCGCTCGAGGACGACCTCATGCGCATGTTCGGCGGCGAGCGCATGGAGAAGATCTCCAACCTCATGGTCGCCACCGAGATGGGCGACGACATGCCCATCCAGCACAAGATGATTTCCAAGGCCGTCGAGGGTGCCCAGCGCAAGGTCGAGAACATCAACTTCTCCATGCGTAAGAACGTTCTCGAGTATGACGACGTCATGAACAAGCAGCGTCAGGTCATTTACGCCGAGCGCAACAAGATCCTGGATGGCAAGGACCTCTCCGATCATATCGACGAGGTCATTGGCGACACCATCAACCGCTGTGTGACGGAGTTCTGCCCCGTCGACTCCCATGATGGCGAGCGCGATCTCGAGGGTCTGCATAAGTGGGTCGTCGAGCTCACCGGACGCCCGGACGCCCCCGCGTTCGAAGATGCGCCCTACAACGCTCTGTGCGAGCAGGTTCTCGACTTTGTGAAGCACATGTACGACGCCAAGGCCGAGCGTCTGGGCTCCGACCTCATGGGCGAACTCGACCGTCAGGTCATGCTGCGCGTGATCGACACGCGCTGGATGGGCTACCTGCAGGAGATGGACTACCTCAAGCAGGGCATCGGCCTGCGCGGCTTCGGCCAGCGCGATCCGCTCGTCGAGTACAAGACGGAGGCCTTCCGTGCCTTCCGCATGCTGGTTGACACCATGTACGAGGATTATCTTCGCACCGTTTTGCGCACCGAGTTCAAGGACCCGGGTGCGGTCCGCAACCGTCTTGAGGCCGAGAAGGCCCCGGCCCTGTCCGGTGTCCGCATGAGCGGCCCGGCCGAGGTCGACGGCGACACCGGCTCTTCGACCATCCAGCAGCACGCCGCCCAGCAGGCTGCCACCGCCGGCGCCGGTCATGCCCCGCAGGGTGCCGATGGCACGGCCGGCTCCACCGTGCGCACGTATCGCAAGGACGAGAGCGGCGACCCGTATGCCAACGTGGGCCGCAATGATCCCTGCCCCTGTGGCAGCGGCAAGAAGTTCAAGAACTGCCATGGCAGGAACCGCTAATGGCCGATGAGAGCCGCAGCGTTGTGACCCCCGCCGATCTGGACGCCCTCGAGGCGCGCCTTACCGAGGTCGAGGCATATCTGCACATCGATGAGGCCCGCGGCCGCGTGGGCGAATTGGAGCAGGCGAGCGCCGCCCCCGGTTTTTGGGACGATGCCGATGCGGCTCGCGCGCACATGGCCGAGCTCGCCCAGGTGAAGGGTGACGTGGCGCTTGTGGATGGCGCGCGTGAGCGCCTGTCCGACGCCCGCGCCGCCCTCGAGCTCGCCGAGGAGATGGGGGAGGAGGACGGCGCTGAGTTCATCGCCGAGGCCGCCGAGGCCGCTGCCGAACTCACGCGCTCCATCGATGAGATGGAGCTCTCCAGTTGGTTCACCGGTGAATTCGACCATGGCAGTGCGATTCTGTCCATCAAGCCCGGGCAGGGTGGCCTGGAGGCCCAGGATTGGACCTTCATGCTGTTCAAGATGTACATGAAGTACTGCGCCCGCCGCGGTTGGAAGGTCACGGTCAACGATTGCCCTGCCGCCGAAGTCATCGGTATCGACCGGGCCACCATCACGGTCGAGGGCAAGGACGCATTCGGCATGCTCCGCGCTGAGGCCGGTGTGCACCGCCTGGTGCGCATCAGCCCCACGGATGCCAAGAAGCGCCGCCAGACCACCTTCGCCGGCGTAGAGGTCATTCCCGTTCTTCCCGATGACATCCAGATCGAGGTTGCGCCCGACGATATTCGCGTGGACGTCTACCATGCGAGTGGTCCCGGTGGCCAGGGCGTCAACACCACCGACTCCGCGGTTCGCGTGACGCACATCCCCACGGGTATCGTGGTCACCTGTCAAAACGAGCGCAGCCAGATTCAGAACAAGGCCGCATGTATGCAGATCCTGAAGGCTCGTCTCTACGAGCTCGAACTGCAGAAGCGCGAGGACACGCTCGACGAGATTCGCGGTCCCAAGACCGAGATTGGCTTTGGCAATCAGATTCGCAGCTACGTCCTGTATCCGTATCAGATGGTGAAGGACCTGCGTTGCGGCGTGGAGACGAGCAACGTCGATGGCGTGCTGGAGGATGGTGATTTGGACCCGTTCATCATCGGGTATCACCGTTGGGCAACCGAGCGGGCGGAGTAGGGGCACATGGCACGGCGCATCGATATCAACCGCATCATTCAATCTCAATTCATGCGCGACCTGCCGGCCATCATGCTCGGTTGCGCCATCGCCGCGTTCGCCACGGACGTGTTCATGATTCCCAACGGTCTCGCGGCAGGCGGGCTCACCGGTCTTGCGACCATCATCGCCGAGCTCGGCCGCGGGGCCGGCATCAGCCTGCCCGTCGGTATACAGACCATCGTCATGAACGCGCTGCTGTTGCTTGTGGTGGTGCGCTCCGGTGGCCTCAAGTACGTCGTGCAGACCGTCACCGGTTTTGTGCTCTTCGGCTTCTTCACCGACCTGTTCGCACCGTTCGTTCTGCACCTGCAGCATGAGGACATCATGCTTTCGGCGCTGTGGGGCGGCATCGTGTCGGGTATCGGTTACGGCCTGGTGTTCCGCTGTGGCGCCAACACGGGTGGGTCGGATACCATCGGCCAGATCATCGCTCGCAAGAGCTCCCTGCCCGTGGGCGCCACGGTCATGGCGATCGACGTGGCGGTGTGTGCGGCGTCGGCGCCGGTGTTCTCGGTTGCCAACGCATTGTACGCAGCCCTGTCCATGGTGCTCATGGGCTATGTGGTGGATATGGTCGTCGACGGCGGCAACACCCAGCGCGCCGCATTCATCATCTCCGACCATTTCGAGGATATCGAGCACGACATCCTGCACGCCATGGACCGCGGATGCACGCGCCTGATGGCTCAGGGTTCCTGGACCAAGAAGGACCGTCCGGTCCTGTTCTTCGTGCTTTCCCGTCGCGAGATCTCGATCATCAAGACCATCGTTTACGAGCACGATGCCGACGCGATGCTCATCATCACCGACGTGAACGAGGCCATCGGCTACGGCTTCAAGTCCGTCGGCTAGCGCGCGCCACGGACCTCAATGTAGGGACAGTCCCTAAATTGAGGCGGGCGCGTCTGCCGTGTTGCTTTGATGGTAGCGGCCCCATCTTGCTAAAATATTCAAGTCTGTAGTTCAAACGCACGACTCTAAGGAGCTCTAGTGGGTAACCACTTCCGTACGCCGAGCGAAGAGCCGGTGACGCCGCAGGTGCCGCAGGTCGGCACGCCCGCGCCGTCGCACGTCGAGCCTTCGTCCTCCGCGCAGGACCGCCTGTTTGAGCAGCCTGTCCAGCATTCCGTATTCGATGCCTCCGCACCTGCCGCCGACATTGCCTCGGCTGAGGGCTTTGCGCCCCTGCACCAGGGCGAGGCGGCCGCGGCGCCTCAGGCTGCCGCCAATCCCCTGTTCAGCGTCCCCTCGCCCGAGGATGCCCCGGCCTCGCGCCCGAACATCCCCTCGCCGATGGATCCCGCTGCGCCGGCGGCCCAGGAGGTCGCCCAGCCTGGTGTCTTCATGACGCAGACTGGTCCCGCCTCCGGCGTCATCACCGCCGATCAGGCAGATGAGGTCGCATCCCTGGACGCGGCGCTTGCTAACAACCCCGACTTCACCACGGTGTTCGCCCCGGTCGAGGATTCCCGTGCTCGTCAGGCCCGCGAGGCCGGCGTCGAGCCCGTGATCCTCATGGAGCACGTCACCAAGGTCTACCCCGCGCAGCCCAACAAGCCCGCGCTGGACGACGTGAACCTCGAGATCTATCCCGGTGAGTTCGTCTTCCTCGTCGGTCACTCCGGCTCCGGCAAGACCACGCTGCTCAACACGATGCTTCGCAACGTCAAGCCCACGAGCGGCCGCGTGATCGTCGCGGGCCAGGACCTCATGAAGATCAAGAACCGCAAGATCCCGTTCCTCCGCCGTCAGATCGGCGCCGTGTTCCAGGACTACAAGCTCCTGCCCAATCGCACGGCTTACGAGAACGTGGCATTCGCCCTGCAGTGCATCGGCAAGCCCAAGGCCGTCATCAAGGCTCAGGTCCCCGAGGTGCTGCGCCTGGTCGGCCTGGCCGAACAGATGGACTCCCTGCCCGATCAGCTCTCCGGTGGCGAGCAGCAGCGCGTCTCCGTTGCCCGTGCCATGGTCAACCGTCCGCCGCTGCTCATCTGCGACGAGCCCACGGGCAATCTCGATCCTGCGATCTCGCTGGGCATCATGAAGCTCCTCGAGCGCATCAACCGCACCGGCACGACCGTGATCGTGGCCACGCATGACCGCGCGATGGTCGACTCCATGCAGCGCCGCGTCATCGCCCTCGAGGGCGGCCGCGTGATCCGCGACCAGGAGAGGGGAGGCTACGGCAACTATGGCGCCTTCTAATTTCGGCTATTCCATCAAAGAGGCTGTCCGCCACTTCTTCCGCAACTGGACGACGTCCTTCGGCGCCGTCATCACCATCTTCCTGTCGCTGTTCATCATCGGCCTGTTCATCATCGGCTCCGTGCTGGTGAACTCCGCGATCGGCAACGTCGAGGACCAGGTGACCATCCAGGCCTACATCTCCGACAACGCTTCCGATGAGGACGTCGAGGATTACCAGGATGAGCTCGAGCGCATGGACAACGTCAAAAACGTTGAGTTCGTGAGCAAGGAGGACGCGCTGGAGGAGTACAGCTCCACCATCTCCGGCAACGCCGACGCGACGCTTTCCGCTCTGGACGGTCAGAACCCCCTGCCGCGCTCCTTCCGCATCGAGATGGAGGACCCGTCCCAGGTCGAGGCCATGGCCGAGAAGATCAAGGACGATTCGGGCTTCCGCAAGATCGTCGATGACGCCGACCCCGAGGTCGACGACAAAGACGCCGATGTGGCCGAGAACGTTCGTTACGGCAAGGAGGAGGTCGGTCGCCTCTTCCAGCTGACTGGCTACATCCGCGTGGCCGCTGTGGTGTTGGTTGCCCTGCTCACCTTCGTGGCGTTCATCTTCATCAACAACACCATCCGCCTGTCCATCACCGCCCGTCGTCGCGAGATCGCCATCATGCGTCTCGTCGGCGCCTCCAACGGCTTCATCCGCGGGCCCTTTATCACCGAGGGTGTGCTGCAGGCCCTGCTCGGCGCCCTGTTCTCCATCGGCGTGCTTGAGCTGTTCCGCAACCTCGTCATCCCCAAGGTTGCTGAGGGCATCAGTTGGATGAGCTTCGCCGTGCCGATGAACATCTACTTCGCGACGTACGGCTCGCTTGTGCTGCTCGGCGTGATCATCGGCCTGTTCGGCTCTGCCATCGCCATGAGGCGCTACCTCAAGGTGTAGCGCGCGAGTACCGTTCTACCCCATCGGAAGCCCCCGGGTGTTTCCACGCAAACGTCCTCGGAGAGCGAGCTTTGCTCGCCTCCTGCGGAATGTTTGCTTTGGAAACACCCGGGGGTTTCCTGTTTTCACGGTACTGCGGCGCGTGGGAGGGGAGGGATTTTGGTCGAGGTTCCTCCGTTTGCGGATGTAGGGCCCATATCGTTGTGGCTCCGGGTTCGCTCGATCGATGGGCGTGCTGGGAATCGCCCGCGTTTGGGTACAAGAGGGCAGGTTTGAAATAAGTAGGGTCTAGCCGAAAGGAATGCATGGGTAGAGGTAGACATTCGAAGAACGGACGGCGTGGGCCCGCTCGGTCGCGGAGGCTTCCAGGGCTGACGGGGACGGTGCGGGTGTATGACGCCCGCGCTGAGGTTGAGACGGCCGAGGGCGTGTATCGCCTGGGGTCGCGCTCCATGCGTGAGGCCATGCCGGGAGATCGCGTATATGTGAGCTTGCATCGCGGCAAGGGCGGAGCCCGTCGTGCTGTCGTGGAGCACGTGATCGACCGTGCCGTCGCGGCGATTGTGGGCGTGTTCGAGCCTGCGGGGCCGTTGGGCGCCGTGCGCCCGCTTGACACGCGCATCAAGCAGGATTTCTTCGTGCTGCCAGCCGACGATTCCCCACGGCGTTTGGGCGTGGAGCCCGGCGACGTCGTGTCCGCTCGCATCGTGGATTATCCGTCGCGCACGGAGTCCGGCGTGGTGACGCTCGAGCGGCGCATCGGCGATGCCAACGAGCCGAGTCTGGGCATCGAGTGCGTCATGGCCCGTTATGGGCTCGTGGACGGCTATCCGCAGGCAGCGGTCGACGAGGCTGCGTCGCTTGCGGTCGATGTCGAAGGCGCCCTGGCCGATCCACTGCGTCGTGATATCCGTGACCGCTTCACCATAACCATCGACCCGGTGGATGCGCGCGATTTCGACGATGCCATTTCCGTCGCGCGCACGGTTCGCGGCGGATGGATGCTCGGCGTGCACATCGCGGACGTCTCACACTACGTCGACTGGGAGAGCGCCATCGACCTCGAGGCGCGCCGCCGCTCGACCTCGGTGTACCTGGCCGATCGCGTGCTGCCCATGTTGCCTGAGCGTCTGTGCAACGACCTATGCTCTTTGCGGCCCGATGAGGACCGTCTTGCCTTCACGGTCGACATCGAGCTCGACGCCCAGGGTCGCGTGCGGACGTACGAGCCCTATCCGAGCGCGATTCGCTCTCGCGTGCGCATGGATTACGGTGCGGCGGATGAGTTGCTGCGGGAGGGCGACCCGGACGGCGCCGCACTCGACGCCGCGGCACGTGGACGCGCCGAGCTCGCCGTGGAAGCTGCTCGCGCCAACGGCGTGGACCTGCGCGCATTCCTTCGCAACGCCGACGCACTGGCCCGTGCACGCCGCGAGATCCGCCGCAAGCGGGGCTCGATCGACTTCGACACGCCGGAGGTTCATGTCCTGCTCGATGAGGCGGGCATGCCCGTCGATATCGTCACACGAGAGCGCACGGCTGCGACGAGCCTGGTCGAGGAGGCCATGCTGCTCGCCAACGAATGCGTGGCCGAGTTCCTGGCCGATCGCGATCTGGTTTCCGCCTATCGCGTTCATGAGGACCCCTCTCCCGACAGCTTGGCCTCGGCGGCCAAAACGCTCACGGAGCTCGGGGCCGTGGAGGGCGGGCTCGCTGCGGGCATCATGCTCGGAGACCCTCGCGCTATTAACGCGGCGGTCGAGGATGCGGCGGGCACGGCGTTTGCCCCACAGGTCAATGCACTGCTCCTGCGCGCCCAGCAACGAGCCGTGTACAAATCTCATAACGAGGGTCACTACGCCCTCGGTGCTCGGGCGTACTGCCATTTCACCAGTCCGATTCGCCGATACCCCGATCTGATTGCGCATCGCGTTCTCAAGGTCGCCCTCGCCAAGCATGAGCTTGGGAAGAAGGAGGGGGCTGCTCGCGCTCCGCGACTCACGGGCAAGGGTCCGCAGGCGCTCGAGGCGATTTGCCCACAGCTCTGCCGACAGGCGAGCGACAACGAGCGAGCGGCCGATGCGGCTGCGAACGCCTCGCAGAAGGTGAAGGTTGCGCAGTTGTACGCCAGTCGTATTGGAGAGCGGGACACGGGAACCGTCTCTTGGATCTCCGACCTCGGTGCATTCGTTCGTCTCGATGCGACAGGTGCGGAGGGGCTGGTCCGCATGAGCGCCCTGGGTGCCGAGTGGTGGGATTTCGACGATGTTCGCCTCACACTCACGGGCGAGTCGACGGGGACGAGGGTCGGCCTCGGCTGCCGTGTGGTGGTGGAGGTTGCGAGTGTGAACGTCCTGCGCGGACACCTTGACCTCAAGCTGCTTCACGTGAGCGGGTCGGCGTCGTAGTTGACTTTGGCTTAAGCGGTGGGGCGTCGCACCCGTCCGCTCCGTGCGCTACACTGAGATTTCGACTCTATCAAGGAGGACACTATGGAAATGCCCATTGCGGCGCATGACATCGACTATGCCGAGAATCTGCTCGCTGAGGGTGAGCTTGAAACGGCTGCCGTGCTGCTGGAGGAGCTCGCGTCTGAGGCGGGGGAGTATGCCGACGCCGCTTGCATCGCCACGGACGCCCGCCAGTGGTTCAGCTTCTCGAGCCCGTTCGAGTATCTTGCCTATCGCCGTGTCGAGCGCGATCCTCGCGAGCTCTCGCAGGTCGAAGCGCCTTTCGATCGCCTGTATGCCGACCTGGCCTACATCTACATCCAGCGTCATGAGTACGAGTCCGCGCGTGACGCCCTCAAGCAGGCCGTGCGTTGGAACCCGATGAACTGCGCGCATCGTCTGAACCTTGCCGAGGTGTTTCGAGCTCTGGGCGACACACAGGAGTGGGCCGCGCTTTCCGCTTCCGTGCTTGACCGCGCGACCACGCCGCAGGCCCTTGCTCGTGCTTTCGCCAACCTTGGTCAGTATTTCCTTGCGGGGGAGAACCTGACCGCTGCTGAGGGCTGCCGTCGCGCCGCGATTCGCGCCTGCGATGCCGATGCCGCCGCAACCGCTCTCGCCGCGCAGCTTGATAAGGAGCATCCCGAGCTCGGCGAGCTTTCGGACGAGGTTGTGAACAAGCAGCTCGAGGAGCATGGCATTGGCACCGGTGCGAACGCCGAGATCGCCGTTTGCCTTCTCATGTGCGCGACGGATGCTGCTTCCGAGGGCGATCGCAACGAGGCGACCCGCTTGACCCTGCTCGCACGTGACTTGGTGGGCGCCCCCGCATGCGAGGCGCTCATCCGCCTGATTCGCGAGTCCGACGCCGAGCTCGCCCGCGAGAGTGAGGAAGCGGCCGCTGGCCAGGGAGCCGCGTCCGCAGAGTCCGACGACGATGCAGCGTCCGATGCCGCGCCCGCCGTGCCAGCTGGCTCCGCGTCTTCGGATACCATCGACTTCAAGGACGGTGAGTAGCCATGGCCGATGGATTCGCCCGCAAGCCGCGCCGGGAGAAGAAGCTGATCGCCAAGAATCGCTCCGCGCATCATGAGTATTTCATCGATGAGACGTTTGAGTGCGGTCTTGAGCTCGCCGGCACCGAGGTTCGCAGTCTGCGTGAGCGCGCGTGTCAGATCACCGACTCCTTCGCCCTCATTCGCAACGGCGAATGCTGGCTGCACAACGTGCATATCCACCCGTACTCCAACGGCTCGATCTTCAACCGCGACCCCGATCGCCGTCGTAAGCTGCTGCTGCATCGCAAGCAGATCGACTATCTCGACGGCAAGCTGCGCGTCCGCGGCGTTGCGCTCGTCCCGCTTGAGCTCTACTTCAACGAGGACGGCCGTGTGAAGCTGTTGTTGGGCCTTGGACGCGGCAAGAAGCTCTACGACAAGCGCGAGGACATGGCAAAGCGCGACATGCAGCGTGAGATCGACCGCGCCCTCAAGCAGCGAAGCCGATAGTTGGCCGGGATTGTCGAGTGTCCGTCTGCGCCTATTTCGGCCGTCCTCGCCAAGTCCTATACTGGAGGCAAGCGCCTTCAGAAAGGGGAGTGCCATGGCAATCGATTCAACTGCGATGTTCGCTATGAGTTACGGGTTGTACGTGGTGTCCGCCGAGGCCGACGGCCTCAAGGCGGGATGCGTGGTGAACACGGCCGTTCAGGTGACGGCCGAGCCCATCCGCATGAGCGTCGCCGTGCACAAAGACAACGTGACCGCGCGGGTGATCGCCCAAGCGGGTGCTTTCACGATTACCGCGATCGATCAGACGGCCGACATGCCCTATATCGGCAACTTTGGCTTCCGCACTAGCGACACGTATGACAAGTTCGCCAAATACGAGACTGCGGTCTCCGAGGTGGGGAGTCCGTATTGCCCCGAGCATGCATGCGCCGTGTACGGCTGCCGCTTGATCGACACGGTCGACGTGGGTACGCATTACCTGTTTGTCGGCGAGGTGGAGCAGGCCGAGCGCCTTTCGGATGAACCCCCGCTGACGTATGCCTACTATCACAGCACGCTCAAGGGAAAGACGCCTCCCAAGGCGAGCTCGTATCAGGCCGAGTAAATAGCTCTTGCTAATAGGAAACAATTCCAGTAACATATTGGCAACGAGAGGTTTCCGAGGTTCATTTCGCCTGTGTGTGGCATTTGGAACTTGGGTATACTCTGCTTACGTTCATTCGCCTGTGAAAGGAGCCATCATGGCTGACAAGACTTACAAGTTCGTTTGCGTTGTTTGCGGCTTCGAGGTTGAGGTCGACACCCCCGAGCTGCCCGAGGACTACGTCTGCCCCGTGTGCGGCGTTGGCCCGGATGAGTTCGAGGCCGTCGAGGAGTAACTCACATCCGCCACTGCCAGGTAACTGGATCATCAAGGGGACGTCTCTTCGGAGACGTCCCTTTTTGTGTGTCTGGTGAAGGGGCGGGGTCCTGGCCCGCCGCGATGGCGGGCGCTTGGCACGCCGCGATTGCGGGCAATTGGTCCGCCGCGGCAGCGGGCTCCTATGGGGGGATCCTGATCTTCAGTGCGCTTTTTAATCTGCAGTGCACCTGTCGACGAAAATTGCCGTGGAAATTGGCCTGTAAGTGCACCGAAGATTCCAAAGTGCACCGACGTTTGCCGAACTGCACCGAAGATGTGTTCGGTGACGAGGGTCATCCTGGAATCGAAGGCCTGTCCGGGACCCCAGGATCGGTTGCCAGCCCGGAATCGTCTGAAACCTACAATGTTCTCTCTCCGGCAAGCGGTACGCCGGCGGTGGCCAGTAGCTGAAAGAAATAAGACGTGTCGAGAGCCTGGGCAAATGAGAATCGGAGGATGACCGCTCCTGTCAAGTTGAGGTGCGATTCACGTAGCCTTTCGGCTCGCATGGACTGGACGGCCAACTCGGTTTTCTCGACTTTGGAATGGCGTGCGCCCTTGGTGAGATATTTTGCAAATCCATCGAGCTCGGCAAGAATGTATCTGCCATCCAATAGTTTCCAGCCTAAATCTGCTCGTTTCGAAACTCCGGGCATCATCGGATCCTCAATTTCGATTTGAAGCTCCGGTGTTTCAAATCCGAGCTCTATGATGACTGCCCGGACAATAGATTCCCCACCGTTTTCGCTTCGCCCATCGGCGTATTTAAGTGTTTCTCGCGCTTGCCTGATTCCACGTCGGCCCTTGCCATGCGCGGCGAAGTATTCGATCAACTGCTCTTTCGTCGCGAGACGATGATGGAGGACGGAGTCGACAATCGCGAGGCCTTGGCGAAACGTGGAGGCGCAAAGGCAATCTAACGTCGTTTGCATGAGGGTGGTGCAAGGGATGTTATCCGCGAGTACGTGTCCACCCCCTTTATCAATGTGACAGGTGACTTGGCCGGGATGCTTGCGGCGGCTTTCGCTGGGCGATATCGCGACGTGCGTCCGGGAAAGCAGTTCTTGCGGAACTTGAAGGCCGTGTGCCACTGCCGCCGAAAACAAGCAAAACGTCCAGCCGGGATGAAGCGTATGGGCGGCTTTGAGCGTCATGCGAGCTTGCACCCGCGGATCGAGCTTGTTGAATGACTCGACGAGCGCATAGGCTCCTGGAAACGGCATGCAGACAATCCCCCTTGCCAGGCGATAGTCGAGTCTTCTCTTCTCATTTGGGTCTTTCGGAATCAATAGATATCCGTGTCGTATGGCTAATTCGAGCCTGCGTTCTGTCGTATTTCCAGAGTTCACGCCTCATCTCCGTTTCAGTGGGGTCCCACGGTGACCATACCGAAAACGCGTTCTGATGGTGTCGTTGTCCACCTGTCAAAAAACTGACCGTACTGGTATCGAGATGGAGCTCCTCCATAATGCATGCATTCACCATTTTCTTCGGAGGAATTGCGCATGCTTTTGCCTGGCAATGCAAGGCGAATCGGAGCGTTTCTTGGTATCGACCTTTTACACGGGGATCAGCCGACCGATGTCGTTGTCACTCGATTGCATCACGTTCGCTCGAGATGGGCTGTTGTTTGAGCCGTCGAGCAATGCCCCGATTGTCCGGGCAGAATTCATCGAGCAGGGCGTGGAAGCGGGCGTTGTGGCTCGGCTCCAGAAGGTGCACGAGTTCGTGCGCCACCACGAACTCGAGGCACTCGGGCGGATAAGCGGCCAGTCGGGCGTTGATGCGGATTGCACCTGTTTTCGGCGTGCACGAACCCCAGCGCGTTTTCATCACTCGAACGCTCCAACGCGTCGCATGGACGCCGATGCGGGCCTCCATGCGCTCGACCACATCGGGCAGCGCGCGCAGCACTTCGGTGCGGTAGAGCTCGTCGAGGGCGGCTTGATCTATGGTGGTTTGACCAGGGGCGCCCTGATCGCCAGCGTCCCGGCCAGAAGCGGCCTGACCGGGGATCGCCCGACCGCCGGCACCCTGCCCGCCGACGGCCTGACCTGAGTTCGCGTGAATGGAGTCGCGTGGGACGAGCTTTCCCCAGAGCGGTATGCGGTTGGGCAGCTCGCCGGCAAAGTCCGGCGAGGGCCTGCGCTCGATGTTGCGGCGGACGCGCTCGGCGATCCAGTTGCCCTTGCGTTCGAGGAACTCTTGTGCGCGGGCGAGCGGTAGATGCTGCGGGATGCTGAGTGTGACGGTCCCGTCCGCGCGAACGCGCAAGTTGAGGTTTTTCACGCGTTTGCGGACGACGCTCACGGGAATCTCGAGTCCGTCAACGTTGAGGATGATGCCTGCGCCCATCGTTGCGGACTCCTTTCGCTGATCTGCGACACTGCGGTCCCGTTCGTAAAGACCTGCCGACCAAGATGTGCTCCCGTGGGGAATTGTTCGCCCATGGGGCGTCCAACACGGTACCATAGACCGAATGTCACCAATCGAAAGGAGCGCCCATGAGTCACCATGAGCGCGAGGTCATCGGCGTCGATGACCGAGTCTCGCCCGCCCGCGCCATCCCGCTGGGCATCCAGCACATGATGAGCATGTTCGGCTCTACGGTGCTCGTGCCCGTGCTGACCGGCCTCGACCCCAATGTCGCCATCATGTGCTCGGGCATCGGCACCATCTGCTACCTGCTCGTCACCGGCAATAAGATCCCCAGCTACTTGGGCAGTTCATTCGCCTTCATCAGCCCCATCATCGCGGTCGGCGCCACACAGGGGCTCGATGCGGCCATGTCCGGCGTGATTGTCGCCGGTGCGGTGTTCCTGGTGGTGGCTGGCATCATCAAGTTCGTCGGCACCGGCTGGCTCGACCGCCTGCTGCCGCCCGTGCTCGTCGCCTCGGTCATGGTCGTCATCGGCGTGGGCCTCTCCGCAACCGCCGCGAACATGGCCTTCATGGGCACCGACGCCGCGGGCGCATCGGTTTTCAACCCGCAGGGCGCCATCGTGGCCGCCATCACCCTGCTCGCGGCCGTGGTCTTCTCCGGCCGTGGCGGCATCGTCGGCACGGTGCCGGTCCTGCTCGCCATCGTCGTGGGGTACGCGGTCGCCATCGCCTTTGGCATGGTCGATTTCGCGCCCATCGCCGAGGCTGCATGGGTCGGTCTACCCAACGTGAGCTTTCCCAAGTTCGACATGGGCGCTATTGCGCTGATTGCGCCGGTCGCCGTTGTGACGGTCATCGAGCACATCGGCCACCTGCTCGCCGTGGGCGAGATCGTCGACAAGGATTATCGCCCGCTGTTGCCGCGCTCGCTCGCCGGCGACGGTCTGTCCACCATGATCTCGGGTTTCCTCGGCGGTCCTCCCACCACCACGTATGCCGAGAACATCGGCGTCATGAGCGTCACGCGCGTGTACTCGACCCAGATCTTCTGGTATGCCGGCGGATTCGCGCTCGTCGTCGGCGGCCTGTGCCCCAAGCTCGCCGCGCTCATCAACTCCATCCCCAGCCCGGTCATGGGCGGCGTGTGCCTGCTGTTGTTCGGTCTCATCGCCTCCAACGGCCTGCGCATGCTCGTGTCCAACGGCGTCGATTTCGATGTCAACCGCAACCTGATGATCGCCTCCGTCGTGATCATCCTTGGTGTGGGCATGGAGACCTCCGGCATCGCCATCCCGCTGGGCGACTACACCCTGCCTGGCATGGCGACCTCCACGCTCGTGGGCATCATCTTGAACCTGGTGCTCCCGCAGGAGAAGAAGGACGAGGCGAAAGAGTTCGCCTAGTACCTGTTGAACTGTCTCACGTGGCGAAAGCCCTCCGCCGTTCATTGCGGTGGAGGGCTTTGTCCTGAGGTGCGCGTACAATAGCGGTACGCGAGGCATGGTCGATAGGGGGCGTCATGCTCGATGGCGAGCTTTTCATATCTTCCGTTTCGATTCTGTGGGAGCTCGTCCATGGAGACGAGTACCTGCGCCGCATCTCCGCACTGGCGTCGCTGGGCGAGCGTCCGCTTGCATTCGATTCTAACGTCACGTTTTTCGTCGGTGAGAACGGATCGGGCAAGTCGACCCTGCTCGAGGCCATGGCGGTCGCGTATGGCCTCAACGCAGAGGGAGGCACTTCCAACTACACGTTCGCCACGAGGGATTCCCATTCCATCCTCCATGAGGGCATCTACATGGAGCGGGGGCGCTTGGCGCCGCGCAGCAGCTTCTTCTTGAGGGCGGAGAGCTTCTACAACGTCGCGTCTGAGGCCGATCGGTGCAGCATGAGGCCGGGGCTTTCGGGCGCGATGTATACCAATCCTGTTACAGGTGGAAAGGTCCTGTTGCACGAGATGAGTCACGGGGAGGCGTTTCTCGGGTTCATCCAAGACGCCTCCCGGGATAATGGCCTGTATTTCCTCGATGAGCCCGAGGCGGCCCTTTCTCCTTCACGGCAGCTGACCTTGCTGTACGAGATGGATCAGCTCGCGCATCACGGCAGCCAGCTCATCGTGGCGACGCATTCGCCCGTTCTCCTGGGGCTTCCAGGTGCCCGCATCATCTCATTCGACGGTGGCGAGTTGCACGAAATTGCCTACGAGGAGACCGAGAGCTATCAGGTAACGGAGCTCTTTATCAATAATCGGGAACGCATGTTGCATGAGTTGCTCGAGCCTCGGGTATAGTGGTGCAGCACGCCGGCGATCGATCCTGCGAATCGCGCCGGCGGTCACGTAAGGTATGTGTGCGCCCGTGCAGGGCGGGCGACCCATCGATAGAAAGAGGATGCACATGTCCAACCAAGGTAAGACGGTCAAGGCCCACTACCGCGGCACGCTCGACGACGGCACTCAGTTCGATTCCAGCTACGATCGCGGCGAGCCCATCGAGTTCGTGGCCGGCGCCGGCCAGATGATCAAGGGCTTCGACGCCGCCGTGCTCGACATGGAGGTGGGTGAGAAGAAGACCGTCCACATTCCGGCTGCCGAGGCGTACGGCGAGCGCTCTGAGGACATGATCCTCTTCTTCCCGGCCGACCAGGTGCCGGATTTCGAGAAGATCGAGGTCGGCATGAAGCTCTTCCTGCAGGGGCCTGGCGGTATGCCCGTGCCGGTGACGGTCGTCGAGGTCACGCCCGAGGGTGTCAAGCTCGACGCCAACCATGAGCTGGCCGGCTGCGACCTCAACTTCGACATCGAGCTCGTCGAGGTCGTGGAGTAACGCCGCGTTCGCACAGATGAAATATGGTGCCCGGGCCTTCAAGGCTCGGGCATTTTGTTTTCCGGTCGCGTTTGCGGCCGCCTCGGTTCGGGTTTTGAGAGGCCCGCGATTCGGACCGCCCCAGCGTTTACGCCCTGCGCGTTCTGGGCAGAAGAAAAACGTTACTCAGGATATGACATTACGGTTGTCATGAGCCGTCTGCCATGTGCGGCGAATCCGGCCGGCGGCCGTGAGCATCACAAGAACGGAGACCCCCCATGTTTGAATCCCCGTCCCGCGTACTTTTCGACCGCGACCCCGCCATCGCGCAGGCGATCCAAGGGGAGCTCACCCGCGAGCGCCGAAGCATCGAGCTCATCGCCTCCGAGAATTTCACCAGTCCGGCCGTGCTCGAGGCAGTGGGCAGTGTGCTCACCAACAAGTACGCCGAAGGCTACCCCGCGCATCGTTACTACGGCGGATGCGAGCAGGTCGACGTGGTGGAGGACCTGGCCCGCGAGCGCGCTTGCAGGCTGTTCGGGTGCAAGCATGCCAATGTGCAGCCCCACTGCGGCGCAAATGCCAATCTGGCGGCCTACGCGGCCCTTGTGAAGCCCGGCGACACGATCCTCGGCATGAGCCTCGATCATGGCGGCCATCTCACCCACGGCAGCCCGGTGAACTTTTCGGGCAAGCTGTACAACTTCGTTCCCTACGGCTTGTCTCTCGAGACCGAGACCATCGACTATGACGAGCTCGAGCGCCTGGCCGAGGTTGAGCGCCCGGCGCTGATCGTGGCCGGTGCCTCCGCCTATGCGCGCATCATCGATTTTGAGCGCATCGCCGCCATCGCGCATGGTGTGGGTGCCCGCCTCATGGTGGACATGGCGCATATCGCCGGCTTGGTTGCGACGGGCGCGCATCCCTCGCCCTTTCCATATGCCGATGTGGTCACCTCGACGAGCCACAAGACCTTGCGCGGTCCGCGCGGCGGCTTTATCCTCACCAACGACGACGATCTCGCCCGCGCGATCGACAAAGCGGTGTTTCCCGGTACGCAGGGCGGTCCGCTTATGCATGTGATTGCGGGCAAGGCGGTGGCCTTTGGCGAGGCCCTGCGCCCTGAGTTCAAGACGTATATCGACCATGTGGTCGAGAATGCCGCGGCACTTGGCGAGGGGATGGCGGCAGGCGGCCTGCGACTCGTGTCCGGTGGGACTGACAACCACCTGTGCCTGGTCGATCTCACGCCCGCGGGCATCTCGGGCAAGGATGCCGAGACGCTGCTCGATGCGGTGGGGCTCACCGTCAACAAGAATTCGATTCCCGGTGAGACGCGATCCCCGTTTGTGACGAGCGGCATTCGCGTGGGGTCTGCCGCGGCCACTACGCGTGGCTTCACGGCCGAGGAGTTCCATGAGATCGGCGGCCTTATCGCGCGCGTGGTGTTTGCCCCGCAAGACGCGAGGGAGCGCATGTGCGTGCGCAAGCGCGTGGAAACCCTGCTCGAGGCGCATCCGCTGTATCCGGGGATGGCGTAGCCGGGTCTTCGCTGCTGCTGTGGAGGTTCCCTCTGCTGCCGTGACGTCCGCCGCGGCCGAGGTCCCGCCGCTGCTGGGACGCCTGCCGCAGCCGAGGCCCCTCCCGCAGCCGAGGCTCTTACCGTCGTTTGGTTGCGAGGCGCACGGTGAGTGCCGCGAGCGCCCACGCGACGAGCGAAAAAGCCGCGCCCACCAGGCCCACGTATGGCATACCGGGCCCGGAGATGACCGCGCCGCCCACGGCGGTGCCGAAGGCGATGCCCACGTTGAACGCCGTGGGCTCCAACGAGCTCGCCAGCGTAAGTGCCTGCGGGTACTCCTCGGCGGCGGTGGTCATGAACAGCGAGATGCACGGCGTGCTTACCACGTACATGGTGAGGGCGATGCCGAGGATGATCGCGAGGGCCCAGGGCATGGCGGGGCCGACCGCCCAGAGGCCGAAGAGCAGGGCCGCCTGGATCGGGAAGCTCACGAGCATGGTCTTCACGCCGAAACGCGCGTCGCACCAGCCGCTGAGCAGGTTGGAGGCGAAGCACATGCCGCCGTACGCCATGAGCGCCCCGCTCGCCTCGAGGGTTCCCATGCCGAGGATGTTCTCGAGGTAGGGCGTCACGTAGCCGTAGAACACGTAGATGGAGCCCACGCCGAACATGAAGATGGCGGTTCCGGCGATGATGCGCGGGTCGCGCAGGAGCGGCATCTGCTCGCGTGCGGTGGCCGGGATATCGGTCGCGCCGGTGCGGGGCAGCACGAGGATGAGCGCCGCACACACGACGAGGGACATGACGAGCGTGCCGATGACGGCGTAGTGCCACTCCCAGGTGGCGGCGATGAACTTGCCCGCCGAGGTGGAGATGACCATGGCGATGGAGAACGCGGCGTATACGAGCGAGATGCAGATCGAGATGCGCTTCATGCCGGCGAGCTCGGGGATGTAAGTCGCGCCGATGGCGAGCAGGCCGCCCGAGACCAGGCCGATGAGCACGCGGGCCGCAAGCAGCATCTCGAAGCTCGTGGCGAGCACCGCGGCGCTGTTGCCGGCGCAAAATAGGACGGAGTAGCCGATCAGCAGCGTGCGGCGGGGGATGCGGCCGGTGCCGAGGGCCAGCACGGGCGTTGCGATGGCGTAGGTGATGGAGAACGCGCTCATGAGCATGCCCGCCTGGGAAAGCGGAACGCCGAAATCACGTGCGATCTCGGGTTGGATGCCGATCACGATGAACTCGGAGCAGCCGAGCGAGAACCCGAGTGCGATGAGCAGGCCGATGCATAGCAGTGCGTACGGGGTGAGGCGGACGGTGTCCTGAGGCGCGGCGGGCGCGGCCGGGGTATCGGTGCGAGTGCTCGGTGTCACGGGTGCTCCCATCGTAGTTTAGGCATCGTCGGTGTTCAAATTGACCATTATACCACTGCAGCTAGTGTAAGGGCCGTGTCATGCCTTTTGACCTTTGGGTTTATCTCGCGGTTGAGGACTACAATGGCATTTCTTGCCATGAGGGGCTCGCAATCCGCGCGACCCGTGCGGGAGGGATGATTATGAAGAGCGGCATTTCGTCGGGCGCCCGAGCGGCGTCGAAGTTCATCATGGGCTTCGGCCTGGTGAGCATGCTGATGGACATCGTGTATGAGGGTGCGTTGAGCGTGCAAGGGCCGTTGCTGGCCTCGTTGGGAGCTTCGGCGGCCACTGTGGGTCTCATCTCGGGTCTCGGTGAGGCGACCTCGCTCGCCGGTCGCCTGGTAACGGGCCCGCTCGCCGACCGCGTGGGTCGCTACTGGCTGTTCGCGATTGCGGGCTATGCCATCACCGCCCTTGCCGTGCCCGCGATGGGCCTCGCGGGCAGCGTGGTCACCGTGGGCATTCTCGTCGTGGTGGAGCGTATGGGCAAGGCCGTTCGCACGCCCTCGCGCGATGCGATGATTTCGCACGCGTCGGCCGCCGTGGGGCGCGGTAAGGGATTCGCCCTGCACGAGCTCATGGATCAGATCGGTGCCACATTGGGCCCGCTGATCGTTTCGGGCATCCTGTTTGCGACGGGCGGTGAATACGGCCGTGCACTCGGGGTCATGGTTCTGCCGGGGGCGGCGGCAATCGCCGTTCTCGCATGGCTACGCCATCGCAATCCCGATCCGGCCCGATTCGAGCAAGGCGCAGCCGGTTCGGACGATTCCGTCGCAGTTCCGAATGGCGCTGCCGACCCCTCCGCCTCGGCAGCCCGTACTGCCGACTCCGTTGCCACTTCCGCTGCTTCGGTCGCACAGGCGCTGCCACGTCAGTTTTGGGCATACTCCCTGTTTTGCGGCTTGTCGTTGATCGGCGTCGCGACATTCGCCGTGCTTTCTTTCCATATGGTTGGAATCGGTGTCGATGAGTCGTTTGTCCCCGTCATGTATGCCATTGCGATGCTGGTCGACGGCCTTTCCGCTCTGGCGACCGGCGCGTTGTATGACCGCATGGGGCCAAAGACGCTGGTGGTCCTGCCCGTGCTGAGCGCATGCATTCCGCTGTTTGCGTACGGCGACTCCTTTGCGCCCGTTGCCGTGGGCGTGGTGCTTTGGGGTCTAACTACCGGCGTGCAAGAGTCGACCATGCGCGCATATGTCGCAGACCTGCTGCCGTCAGACCAGCGTGCGACAGGCTATGGATACTTCGCGCTGGTAACGGGTGTTGGAACCATGCTGGGCGGCGCCATTTCGGGCTTCATGTACGGTTCGTTTGGCCCCGCTGCAATCAGGGTGTTCGCGCTCGGTATCGAGGCCGTTGCGTTGCTGGCTTTGATGCGTCTGATTCGGAGGAGGAGCGTCAAAACGCGCTGAACGTAAAAAAGTTGCAGTGAAAACGCGTCTCCTCGAGTAGCCGTCTCAATTGCGCTGACAAAACCGCTGTTCGGCGTATTGGGCGCTATGGACATACTCGATGAATCGACGATTCACTGCAACTTTTCTCAAGGTTTGCGCTTTGGCGGTCAGGCGATGCCCGTCATCCGGGCGTGTACTCGCGCCGCTAGCAATCTTTCACGTTCATCGCACGCATGGCGTTCAGGATCGCGATGACGGCCACGCCCACGTCGCCGAACACGGCAAGCCACATGTTGGCGATGCCCACCGCGGCGAGCGCGAGGATGAGCAGCTTCACGCCGATCGCGAACACGATGTTCTGGTGCACGATGCGCATGGTCTTGCGCGCGACCTGGATAGCGCGGGCGATATTGCTCGGCTTGTCGTCCATGAGCACGATGTCGGCAGCCTCGATGGCGGCATCCGAGCCCATGGCACCCATGGCGATGCCCACGTCGGCGCGGGTGAGGACCGGCGCGTCGTTGATGCCGTCGCCTACGAAGGCGAGGTTGCCGCGGGCGGAGTCGAGGATACGCTCCACTTGCTCGACCTTGTCGCCGGGCAGCAGCTGGGCATGGTACTCGTCAAGGCCGAGGTTGGAGGCCACGGAGCGGGCCACCTCCTCGCGGTCGCCCGTGAGCATGATGCAGCGCTCCACGCCCGCGGCATGCAGGTCGGCGATGGCCTGGGCGGCGTCGTCTTTCACGGTGTCGGCGATGACGATGTGACCGGCGTACGAGCCGTCGATCGCCACATGCAGGATGGTGCCGGTGAGCTCGCAGTCGGGGCAGGAGATGCCGTGCGCGCTCATGAGTTTGTCATTGCCCACCAGGACGGCATGCCCGTCGACGGTCGCCTTCACGCCGTGACCCGACTCCTCGGCGGCTTCCTCGATGCGCGCTTGGTCGATGACGCGCCCCGAATCCGCCGTGGTCTCGTCCAGATACGCCTTCTTGACCGAGAGGGCGATGGGGTGGTCGGAGAACGCCTCGGCATGCGCGGCCATGGCAAGCAGCTGGTCGCCGTCGATGCCGCCTGCCGGGTGCACACCCACGACGCCAAAGGTGCCCGAGGTAAGGGTGCCCGTCTTGTCGAAAACGACCGTGTCGACTTGCGCGAGTGCCTCGAGATAGTTGGAGCCCTTCACCAGGATGCCGAGGCGGCTCGCGCCACCGATACCGCCAAAGAACGACAACGGCACGGAGATGACGAGCGCGCACGGGCAGCTCACCACGAGGAAGGTCAGGCCGCGCAGGATCCAGCCGGCCCACGCGCCCATGCCCAGCAGCGGCGGGACCACGGCGATGGCGACGGCGGCAAGGGTGACGATGGGGGTGTAGACGCGGGCGAAGCGCGTGATGAAGTTCTCGGTGCGTGCCTTCTTCTCGCTGGCATTCTCCACGAGCTCGAGGATGCGGCTTACGGTCGACGTTCCGAAGAGCTTGGTGGTGCGGATGTGCAGGACGCCGGTCATGTTGATGCAGCCGGAGATGACCTCGCCGCCCACCTCGATGTGACGCGGCACGGACTCGCCGGTAAGGGCGGCTGTGTCGAGCTGTGAGGTGCCGTCGACCACGACGCCGTCGATCGGCACACGCTCGCCGGGCTTGACCACGATGATGTCGCCGACCTGCACTTCATCCGGGTCGACTTCGACAATCGCGCCGTCGCGCTCGATGTTGGCGTAATCGGGGGCGATGTCCATCATGGCGGCGATGGACTTGCGGCTCTTGCCCACGGCATAGCTTTGGAACAGTTCGCCCACCTGGTAGAAGAGCATGACGGCAGCGCCCTCGGCCATGTGCGGCTCGGTCTCGGGGAAGAAGATCATGGCGAATGCGCCGATGGTGGCGACGGCCATGAGGAAGCTCTCGTCGAAGGCCTCGCCGCGGCGGATGTTGCGCCATGCCTTGAGCAGGACGTCGTGTCCGGCGATGAGGTAGGGGATGAGGTAGAGCGCGAAGCTCGCGTACAGAGCGCCCGGCTCGCCGAAGATGCCCGCGAGCACGTCGAGCTCGTCGAGCGCCATGACGGTGAAGAAGAGCGCGAGTGCGAGCAGGATGCGCTTCAACCACTTCTTTTGCTTTTTGTTCATGAATGGTCCAATCGATGGGGCTCGCCGGTCGTCGGCGGTTCACAGGTATCTGTGCGGGCTTGGCGGGCGGTCGGCGAGCGCGCGGTTCGTTCGGCGTCGCCGGCGGGCATCGCGCAGCGTGTGCGTCTTAGCGCAGGATCTCGCAGTCGGGCTCGACCTCAGCGGTGAGCTTGACCACGGCGTCGAGCACGGCGTCGAAGTCCTCGTCGGCGGCCTCGAGGGTGAGCTTCTGGGTGAGGAAGTTGATCTTGGCGTCCTGCACGCCGTCGAGCTTCTTGATGGCGTCCTCGAGCTTGCCGGCGCAGACGGCGCAGTCGATCTCGTCGAGCTTGAAAACCTTACGCATGATGGGGTCCTTTCGGTTGGTTGGGAAGACTATCGAGGCCGCCCGGGTGGGCGTTTGCTCGCGGTTCCTCAATGTAGGGACAGTCCCTACATTGAGGTGGGGGTTACTCGCAGATGTGGGTGAGGCCCTGGTCGAGGATGGTCAGGACGTGGTCGTCGGCGAGCGAGTAGTGGATATTGCGTCCGTCGCGACGGAATTTGACCAGATGCGCCTGCTTGAGGATGCGCAGCTGGTGGGAGACTGCGGATTGCGAGGCTCCGAGGTTCTCGGCGATCTCGTTGACGCTCTTTTCATCGTTCATGAGGGCGTAGAGGATCTTGATGCGTGTGGTGTCGCTGAAGACCTTGAAGAGGTCGGCCAGGTCGTAGAGCAGCTCCTCCTCGGGAAGGGACTCCGCGGCGTCGTCCAGAGCGCGCTCCGGCGTGTCGGCGTTCAGGCCGCACTGGTTCTCGTGGGTATCCATAGTACCTCCTCTCATATGAACACATACTCATATATCTACTACAAATGATTATATGAACGTATGCTCATATGTCAAGGAGACTATGGTGAATCGTTGGATATCGGTCGACGTTAACCCCATGTCGACCGATTTACCCTGCATTCCGGTTCAACTGCTTGAACTGGATGAGCTTTTTCGTATCGATTTGAGGAATCGCAAAGTAGCTATAGCGCATTGCCCGAGTGAATCCTGCGGTTTTAAGGAGGGCGAAGCGTTATATATCAGGCGGATTTAGGAATCGATACGAAAAAGCTCACTGAGCCTGAGATGGGCTCAGCGATTTGTTCCCGATGGACGGTTTTCGTGGTAGGGCCAAGCGCGGAAAAGCGCGTCACGCATCTCGGATTGCTTTCGGGTCAATCTCGGTGTGGGACTTGGCAGCTTTGTATTCAGGGTGTTGGAGAGGCGTTGTGCGAGCAGCTCGAAACGCGCACGGTCCGAAATCTGCTTATAGGAGATGCGGATTACCTCGATGCCCATGCTTTCCAATGCGAGCGCCCGGTCGTCATCGGCTT
>OHWH01000392.1_pt1 | contig 34208 bp, 25 predicted proteins | sample 1579701 | NCBI WGS metagenome assembly OHWH01 (sample SAMEA3882515, study PRJEB24775) | human gut metagenome | biome: human-associated habitat; feature: intestine environment; material: feces | place: Netherlands | collected 2009/2010 | reverse complement strand
TCTAGTCTATTCTCTTGTGCCGACCGTTTACCGCTCCAGATAGACCGATTCCCTGCCATCTTCCACAAAACGTTCCTGTACAACAAAGCCGTTTTTTTGCAGAAGGTGCAAAGAAGGCAGATTGTCGGAATAAACAAAGGCGCCTATGCTTTGCAGACGAAACCGCTCGGTCACCATCGGCAGAAAGAGCTGCATTGCCCGACTGCCGATGCCCTGTCCCCATCGCTCCTTGGCAAAGAGGCACAGGCTGAGCATGGCGTTGGGCTGCTGGCTGTGGTCGATGCAAAAGCACCAGATGTCCCCCACATATTCGCCGTCTGCCCAGATGGTCTGCCCAAAGCTGTCGGCATCGGGCAGCAGCGAAGCCTGAAAGTTGGCGATTGCCTGCTCACGGGTCAGCACGCTGCGGGGAAACATCTGCTCGATGTCGGGGTCCTTTGTGCGCTCAAAATAGGTGAGCGCATTTTCCAGCGTGCGTGCTTTCAGTTGAATATCCATGGAGAACCCTCCCTCATCTTACAGCTGATGAACCAGCTCCTTAAAGTGTCTGCCTCTTGCTTCAAAATCCGGGTAGAGGTCAAAGCTGGCGCAGGCAGGCGACAGCGAAACGATGTCCCCCGGCTGTGCGCACTGGCGGGCAAGCTCGACCGCCTGCTGCATATCTTTTGCGTGCAGGATGCGCAGCTGCTGAGGGTCAAAGCCTTCGCAGGCGGTGACAGCCGCTTCGATTTTCGGTGCGGTCACACCCATCAGGATGAGGGTCTTGACCTTTTCGATGATTTTGGGTGCAAGCGGCTCAAAGGGGATTTTTTTATCGTAGCCGCCCGCAATCAGGATGAGCTTCTGGTGGAAGGAGTTTAATCCTGCGATGGTGCGGGTCGGGCTGGAGGCAATCGAGTCGTTGTACCATTTGACGCCATCCAGCTCCCGCACAAATTCGATGCGGTGCTCCACGCCGGCAAACTGCTGTGCCACCTGTACGATGTTTTCGCAGTCCACCTCACCCCATACGGCGCTGATGGCAGCCAGATAGTTTTCTACATTGTGGATGCCCGGGATGCGGATTTGCTCCATCGGCAGCACAGGGGTCGTCCCGCTGCGGTCGTTGCAGTACAGCATCCCGTCCTCGCCCAGATAAGCGCCCAGCGACGGGACGGTTTTGCGGCTGAAAAAGGCAGCGGTCCCCCGCACCAGCGGCAGGAAGGAGGCGGTGATGGGATTATCTGCATTGAGTACCGTGCGGCTGATGCCACCCTGATGCAGCAGGATGTTCTTTTTGGCATCGATGTATTCCTGCATATCCTTGTGGACATCCAGATGGTTCGGTGTGACGTTGGTGACCACAGCCACATCGGGTGAACGGCGCATGGAAATCAGCTGGAAGCTGGAAAGTTCCACCACAGCGCGGTCCTGCGGCTCGATCTGCTCGATGCGCGGCAGCAGTGGGAAGCCGATGTTGCCCCCCAAAAAGACCCGGTAGCCCTGTTTTTTCAGCAGTTCTGCAATCACCGAGGTGGTGGTCGTCTTGCCGTCCGAGCCGGTGACCGCATAGATTTTGCAGGGACACAGGTCGAAAAACAGCTCCATCTCGCTGGTGACCGCCACGCCTGCCTGCCGCGCCTGCTGCAAAGCAGGATGGAAGTAGTACATTCCGGGTGTGCGCAGCAGCAGGTCCTCACTGCACAGTCCCTCCAGATAGTTTTCTCCCAGCAGCAGCCGGATGCCCATTGCCTCCAGCCGGTCTGCCTCCTCTCCAATCTGCTCGCGGGTGCGTTTGTCGCGCAGCGATACCTGTGCGCCTTTGGCAGCGAACATTCCCAGCAGTTCGCGGTGGCTGCGTCCCAAACCGATGAAGGACACCTTTTTATCTTTTAGCTCCCGGTAAAAGGAGTTGAGTCGTTCGTTCATGGAAAAAGCCTTCCCTTCCGATAGATTTACTCTGTTCCCGCCAAAAGCAGGAAAGTTACCCTTTCATTATACTCTGAATCGGCAGCGGTGTCGAGCAAAGCCGGTCGTTTTTGTGCGGGAGAAGCCGGAAAACCATTTAAAATCCTCTTTACAATGATTGATAAAATCTATATAATAAAAGAAAACGAACTATTTTTTCTATCCAATATCAACCGATAAGCAAGGAGAGAGTGCTATGAGAAAGATTATTTTGTTCGGCACCGGCACATGAGGCGGCTGCCCACCGGTGAAAGAGGTTCTTTCAGAGAATAACATTAAGTATATGTACGTCGACATCTGCGAAGGTGTTGGTAAACTCAAGAGCTTTTTGAAGGTCCGCGACACCGCGCCGGAAATGCAGGAGGTGCGTGAGCAGCATCGTGCAGGCATCCCTTGCCTGGTGGTGGACGATCAGGTCATCCTGGTCAACGGTGCAGAGCATATGCAGCAGCTGATTGAGCAGTACCAACTCAAAGAGGACTAATTTCCTTTGGTGCAGATTCCGAAAATTTTGCAACGGAAAGAAAGTGGAAGCGATGACAACAGGGTATTATAAACCATCTCCCGAACTGGAAGAATGTAACCGTTTGATCGAGGTGTACTGGAACACCAAGCAGTATGATAAATGCTTTGACGGACACCTTGCGCTGGCAAAGCAGGGGTATCCGCTGGCAGAATGTCAGGTTGGATATTTTTATCTGAAAGGGCTGGGGGTTTGCCAGGACTTTGAACGGGCATTTTACTGGACACAGCGTTCCGCACAGCATGGGGACCGCGATGCCCAATGCAATCTGGCATCCTTTTATGAGGACGGAATCGGCACACAGCGCGATATGCAGCAGGCAAAGTACTGGTATGCGCAGGCAGCTTTGCAAAATCAGGAGATTGCCCTGCAAAAGCAAAAGGAATTGGAAAATATTTGACGGCTCCTTTCGCTGTCTTTTTAAAAATTGGCACAGCAGATTAAACCTGCTGTGCCAATTTTTATGTCTGATTTACAAGACCGGTATCAAAAAAATTGACCGCTGTCCTTTGGGCAGCGGTCAATAGAAGAATTTTTATTTTGCGTAATCAACAGCGCGGCTTTCGCGGATGATGTTGACCTTGATCTGACCGGGATATTCCATCTCCGATTCAATCTTGTTGACGATGTCGCGGGCGATAATGGTCATCTGGTCGTCGCTGATGACCTCAGGACGAACCATGATGCGGATTTCACGACCTGCCTGAACAGCAAAGCACTTTTCAACGCCGTCAAAGGAGTTTGCAATCTCCTCCAGCTTTTCCAGACGTTTGATGTAGTTCTCCAGGTTCTCACGTCTTGCGCCGGGTCTTGCTGCGCTGATGGCATCAGCAGCCTGTACGATGCAGGCAACCAGTGTTTTTGGCTCTACATCGCCGTGATGTGCTTCAATAGCATGGATGACAGCCGGGCTTTCCTTGTACTTTCTGGCAAGGTCGACGCCAATCTTGACATGGCTGCCCTCGATTTCGTGGGTCAGGGCTTTGCCGATGTCGTGAATCAGACCGGCGCGTTTGGCAGTAGCAACATCTGCGCCCAGCTCGGCAGCCATTACGCCTGCCAGATGAGCCACCTCGATGGAGTGCTGCAATACGTTCTGACCGTAGCTGGAACGGTATCTCATGCGCCCCAGCAGCTTGATCATATCCGGGTGCATACCGTGAACGTTGGTCTCCAGAACCGCACGCTCACCGTCCTGCTTGATTTTGTTTTCGATTTCACGCTGTGCTTTTTCTACCGTTTCCTCGATGCGTGCCGGATGGATTCTTCCGTCCTGAATCAGGCGCTCCAGAGCGGTGCGGGCAATCTCACGTTTAACGGCATCGTGGCTGGACAGGGTGATTGCTTCCGGTGTGTCGTCGATAATCAGGTCAACGCCGGTCAGCGTTTCCAGTGTGCGGATGTTTCGTCCTTCACGACCGATGATGCGTCCCTTCATCTCATCGTTTGGCAGCGGAACGACCGATACGGTCACTTCGCCCACATAGTCGGAGGCACATTTCTGGATAGCAGTTGCGATGATTTCTCTTGCTTTCTGGTCGGATTCATCCTTGAACTTCTGTTCATAGAGGTTGATTTTAACCGCCTTTTCGTGTACCAGCTCGTTCTCCAGATTGGAAAGCAGGTATTCCTTTGCCTGCTCTGCGGTGTAGCCGGAGATTTTTTCCAGCGCTTCAAACTGGCTGGCTTTGATTTCGTTGGCTTCCTTCAGGCGACCCTCTGCCTCTTTGATTTTATTTTGCAGGGTTTCCTCTTTTTTCTCCAGATTGTCCATCTTGCGGTCGATGGATTCTTCCTTCTGCTGGATGCGGCGCTCTAAACGCTGCACCTCGTTGCGGCGCTCTTTGACCTCTTTTTCTGCCTCGGTGCGCTGCTTGTGGATTTCGTCCTTTGCCTCCACCAGCGCCTCTTTTTTCTTGACCTCAGCGTCCTTGATGGCGTCGCTGATGATGCGTTTTGCTTCCTCCTCAGCGGTGCCAAACTCGGCTTCCGCCACCTTTTTGCGGTACTGGATTCCCAGCGGGAATGCGACCACTGCGCCTGCTGCCAGTGCAATCAGGATGCAGACAAGATAAGTAAAAATCGGGTCCATGGAACTGTTATTCCTCCTTCTATCGTTTGTGAGCAAAATCTGCTCGGAGCCGGACACACCGCCCGGGGGTGATTTTGAAAATCGGTGCCCATTTTTTAAGACACAACAAAACATCCGAACCCATCCTTTTCTTTGTAAAATAAAAAAGGACACGCTCAGAGTGATTCCTCAAAACACCCTGACCCAAACGACCGGACAGCACCGGTAAAAACTGCGGCAAGGGGGAGAAAGAAGCGAATTGACCTGTGTTTCGATATTGACTTTTTCTATCTGCAATCACAAATGGGCATAAAAAGAAAACAAATTCCAGACAGCACGCCGTATGCTGCAAAAATAGGCAGCGCAGGCGCCGTGCATCAAAAGGGGTCTTTTCAAAATGTGTATTCGATCTCAATTTGAGAAAAAACTCTGCAAGAGGGTGGATTCTGCTGCAATCGAAAAAATCAGGCAGCCAAAAAAGCGGAACGCAATCCGCTTTGTCGCATGGGGTACCGTCATCTTTTCTCCAAAAGATGAATGGTATATATTTATTTTATCTGTTAGAGTAAGACTTGTCAAGAAATTTATGTTGACATTTACGGGTTTGGGTGGTAACATGAAAGCAAAATAAAAAAGAACATCCCGCAAATCGTAGAAGGGGAAGCCGTCAGGCAGGATTTTGCGCAACAGAGAAAGGTGCGGCATCATCAGGATGCAGCTGAAAGCACCCGCGTCGGATCGCCGTTCGGTACCACCCCGGAGAGCGCATGAAAAGGGCAGCCTGCTCCAAATGCGACGCATCGACAGCGTTACAGGTCGAAAAAGAGATGTCCGCTTTCTTTGGAAAGCAAGGGCATAATACGGGTGGAACCGTGGAGCGAATGAAATCTGCTTCATCCCAGGATATGGGATGAAGCTTTTTTGTTTTTTTAAATGCTTTTTGGCAAATCCGCGACAAGGAGGGAGGGAGCGCCGATGGAGGACACGCAAACCCATGATACCGGCGTCATCCGGGAAAAGCAGGCGGACGAGGTCTGCGACATCTATGACATCTACGGAAACCGCACCGGCAAAACCTTTGTAAGAGGAGAGCCGCTGTCCGACGGACAGTATGTGATGGTGGTGGACGTGTGGATTGTCAACAGCAAAGACGAGATTCTGATTCAGAAGCGCTCGGACTTGAAAAAGGACCTCCCCGGCACCTGGGCAACCCACAGCGGCTGTGTGCTGGCAGGAGAAAGCTCGCAGCAGGCGTGCATCCGTGAGCCGCTCGAAGAAATTGGAATCCACATCCTGCCCTCCCAAGTGCACAAGCTCAACCGCAAGGTGCGCGGCAAGCTGCTGTCGGAAAACTTTGTGGTCGAACAGGATTTTGACACGGCAGAGGCTGTTTTGCAGACCGAAGAGGTCAGCCAGATCAAATGGGTGAGCGTCAGCCAGCTCAAGCAGATGGCAGGACACAGGGAGTTTTACCGTTACCCGGAATTTTTTGATGTGGTCCGTTTTTTGGAAGAACGGCGAAGAAAAAGAGGGAACAGATACAATCTCCCGCAACAAAATCGAAAACTGGAAGAAAGAAAATAGAGGAGGAATATTTCTATGATTCACATTACACTCAAAGACGGAAGCGTAAAGGAATTTGAGTCGGGCGTTTCAGTCATCGACGTAGCCAAATCGCTGGGCGCAGGTCTTGCAAAAGCAGCCTGCTGCGGCAGAATCAACGGCGAAGCGGTTGACCTGCGCACCCCAATCACCGAGGACTGCCAGCTGGAAATCTGCACCTTCGATGACGAGGACGGAAAAAAGGCATTCTGGCACACCGCTGCCCATGTGATGGCACAGGCTATCCAGCATCTGTTCCCGGGAGCCAAGTTCGGTATCGGTCCTGCTCTGGAAAGCGGCTGGTACTATGACATCGGCGGGGTAAAACCGTTCACCCCTGACCAGTTTGGTGCAATCGAAGCAGAGATGAAAAAGATTGTCAAGGAAAATATCCCGGTTGAAAAACGCATCATCACCGTGGAAGAGGGCAGAAGCCTCTTTGCGGGACAGGACTATAAACTGGAGCTGCTGGAAGAATATGCCGAAAAGGGCTGGGAACTGAGCGTTTATACACAGGGCGACTTTACCGACCTGTGTGCCGGACCGCATCTGATGAGCACCGGCGTGATCAAAGCAGTCAAGCTGACACAGGCAACCAGCGCATACTGGCGCGGCGATGCTGCCCGCGACAGTATGTGCCGTATGTACGGCGTGGCATTCCCGAAAGCAAGCGAGTTGGATGCCTTCCTGCAGCAGCAGGAGGAAGCCCGCCGCCGCGACCACAACAAGATCGGTCGTGAGCTGGAATATTTCACCACTGTCGATGTGGTCGGTCAGGGTCTGCCGATTATCCTGCCAAACGGCGCCAAGGTCATCCAGCAGCTTCAGCGCTGGATCGAGGATACCGAGGCACAGCGTGGCTACCAGCTGACCAAAACCCCGTACATGGCAAAGAGAGAGCTGTACAAAATCAGCGGTCACTGGGATCACTACCTGGATGGCATGTTTGTGCTGGGCGACCCACACGACGAAACCAAAGAGTGCTTTGCACTGCGCCCGATGACCTGCCCGTTCCAGTATCAGGTCTACCTCAACCGCGCTCGCTCTTACCGCGACCTGCCGATGCGCTTGGGCGAAACCTCGACCCTCTTCCGCAACGAGGATTCCGGTGAGATGCACGGTCTGATTCGTGTGCGTCAGTTCACCATCTCGGAAGGTCACCTGATCCTGCGCCCGGACCAGCTGGAGGACGAGTTCCGCGGCTGTCTGGAGCTGGCAAAATACTGTCTGGAAACGGTGGGTCTGGCAGAGGATGTCAGCTACCGCTTCAGCCAGTGGGACCCGAACCGTACCGACAAGTATGAAGGTACTGCGGAACAGTGGGAAGAAGCACAGGGAGCAATGAAGAAGATTCTGGACCACCTGGGTCTGGATTACAAGGTTGGTATCGACGAGGCTGCCTTCTACGGACCAAAGCTGGATATTCAGATTAAGAATGTATTCGGCAAAGAGGACACCCTGATTACCATCCAGATCGATATGCTGCTGGCACAGAAATTCGGCATGACCTATGTGGGTGAGGACGGAAAGGACCACTTCCCATACATTATCCACCGCACCTCCATCGGCTGCTATGAGCGTACACTGGCGCTGCTGCTGGAAAAATATGCCGGTGCACTGCCGACCTGGCTGATGCCAACACAGGCAATGATTATTCCAATCAGTGAAAAGCATCACGACTATGCACAGAAGGTTCTTGAAAAGCTCCAGGCAGCCGGCATCCGTGTCGAAGCAGATTGGCGCTCGGAGAAGATGGGCTACAAGATTCGTGAAGCGCAGCTCAAGAAGATTCCGTATATGCTGGTTGTCGGCGAGAAGGAAGCAGAAACCGACAGCGTATCGGTTCGTACCCGTAAAGGCACCGATGGCGGTGCAATGAGCGTGGATGAATTTGTTCAGATGATCTGCGAAGAGATTAGAGAAAAAAGACGCTAATCCAAAGCGAATGCAATAGAAAATCCCCCTTTCTTCCTGCAAAACAGGAGGGAAGGGGGATTTTTTTACAAGGTTCAGATAATTTTTCAAATTAACAAAAGTTTTCTTGCATAAACTCCCCCTTTCCTCTATAATAAAAAGCAGATTTCCCCTGGTAAAAGGGCGGATTTGTCCTGTTTTGCAAGGGGAATATTCGGACGATTGATACAAGGAAGGGGCGGTTTGGTGAACCACAAGGTATTATTGCTTGATACCGGCTACTCGTTGTACCGGCTGATGCAGCAAAACCCGACCCTGAGAGAAGAATTTGAGCAGCTCGGTCTTGATTTCAGCGACGAGGTCAGGGTCAGCGACCGCAGCCGTTTGATTGAACAGATCAGCGCCTCGGTGCGCAGCTGTCAGCTGGTGCTGCTGGTCGACCATGCGCCGCAGCTGCGGGCAAGGGAAATCCTTGCGCAGGGCTTCAACAAACCGCTGCACCAAAATGAGCGGGCGGCTGCGGACATCCGCAAATATCTGGGAAATCAGGGAAGGATGCCCAACGACCGGCTGCTGCAGGGAGCGATGATGCCGCAGGATTCCCTGCCGCTGAGCGACCCGGGCTGCGGACAGGCAGGCTTTGTCCTGTTTTTCCCCAACACCTGCGTTGCGCTGGTCAGCGGCTCGGCACAGGAGGTGCTGCGCCAGGTGGCAAACGGACTGTTTGGCGCTCTGCTCCGCCATTTTTATCCGGGAGCGGTCACCTCGGATATTCCCATCCGCGCGGACAAGCGGGAGGCGGTGGAGGATTACATCGAGCGTACCCGCCGCTGGCAGCAGAATTTTCTGCCTATCCTGGGCGGCACGCCGGACCATCCGGTGCTGCGGCTGATTGCATTGCGTGAGGAGGAAAAGCTCTCCCGCAGCTGCTGCAACAGCTTTCTGGAGGATTTGGTCAGCGAGTGCGGGCGGGTCAGCACCTTTTCGGGCGTAGGAACCAAGGGATTGCGCGCGGTGGAAAAAAAGCAGCAGAAAAAGTACAATCCCGATAGCTTTACCGACGGCGCACAGATGAACCCATCGGAAAAGGCAACGCCGGACTACAGCGGAACACCCGTGCCGCAGATGCAGCAACTGCCGTATGACGACGATTGGGATGACGACCTGTATGAAGAAGAGGACGACGAAGAGGAAAGCTGGCAGCCACAGCCCTCTTCTGAGCCGGTGAGCAGGAAGGAACAAAAGCGGGCTGCCAAGCAGGAAAAAGCGCGCCGCAGGCAGGAAAAGAAAACCGCCGAAAGGGACGAACCGCGGGGACGACCGCTGATTGTCAAGGCTTTGCTGACCGTCTTTGTTCTGGTCTTTGCCGGTTCGGTCAGCTATCTGGGATACTACTACTTTAAGTCTGCCCAGAACCGCAGCGCCTACCAAACCTTGCGGGATGTCTATGATACACCGACCCTGATTGCACCTGCCGGTTATCCTTCGGGGTACAGCAAGGACTTTGCCGCTTTGTGGGAGCTGAATCCCGACACGGTGGGCTGGATCAGCATCGATGGCACCGCGCTGGATTATCCGGTGGTGCAGACCACCGACAACACCAAGTACTACCGGATGAATTTTGAAGGGGAGTACAGCGAACACGCCGTTCCGTTTGTAGATGCGTCGGATGACCTGCAAAAGCCCAGCACCAACGTCATTGTCTATGGACACAACATCCGTACCGACGGGCAGATGTTCAACATCCTCAAAGGATACACCGACTTGAGCTTTTATCAGGAGCATCCGGTGATTGACTTTAACAGCGTTTACCACGACGGTCAGTACAAGATCATTTCGGTCTTTTACACCAATACCCACGCCGAGCATGGGAAGATTTTTCCTTACCACGAGTTCATCGATGCACAGGACGCGCAGCAGACGCAGGACTACATCGACAGCGTGCTGGTGCGCAGCATTATCAACACCGGGGTGGATGTCCGTTCGGACGACCAGCTGCTGACCTTGTCCACCTGTTCGTATGAGTTTAAGGATGCGCGCTTTGTCGTGGTTGCACGAAAGGTGAGAAAGGGCGAAAGCGCATCGGTGGATACCTCGGCGGCGGTGATGAATCCCAATCCACTCTATCCCGATGTCTGGTACCAGCTGTTTGGCGGAAGCAAACCGGACGAGACACAGCTGAAGGCGGCGCTGCACAGCGCTTCCTAATCCATATCATATAAGGAGGAACAAGCAAGATGATACAAGTACAGAATGTACAACAGCAGCCAAGCCAGGATGTCAGAGAGCAGCTGTACAGCCAGTTGGAGGATTACATGGGTTTGAGCAGCACCAAGAAAAAGATGGATAGCAGCGAAAAATCCGGGGGCACTACCCTCAAGCGCAAATCTTCCGAACAGAGCAGCTCGAGCAGCAACTCCAAAGCATTGAGCAAAAATACCCTTGCCATCAAGGTCAACGGCAAAACGATCAAAGGTTCGGCACAGAATATCGTCGGACGGGTGGTAGAGGCGGAGATGGGCGCCAGCTTTCGCGAGGAGGCGCTCAAAGCACAGGCAGTAGCGGCATACACCTACATTCGCTACAACAATCAGAAGGGGACCATCCCATCCCTGCCGGCAAAGAGCAGCGTTTCCGCCAAGGTCGAGGATGCGGTCGAGCAGGTAATCGGTGAAGCGCTGTACTATCAGGGTGAATATATCAATGCCACCTACTGTGCTTCCAATGCGGGCAACTCGGTCGATTCGGAAAATGTCTGGGGAGGCTATCTGCCTTACCTGCGCAGCGTGGAAAGTCCCGGCGACACCACCCTGAAAGCGTATGGGGCTGTCAAACGCTTCTCGGAGGAGGAGATTGCCCAGTACATCGAGGAGAATCTGGATGTGGACCCATACGATTACAGCGACCCGGACGAATGGTTTGAGGATGAGGAGTACATTAACGGAAGATATGTTGATTCCATCCGTGTCTGCGGAAGAAGGCTCAGCGGTCGCGAGGTACGCGAGGAGCTGATGGAGTTTGCACTTCCTTCGGTGGCGTTTGAGGTGGAATATGACGATGGAGAGTTTATCTTCACCACCTACGGCTATGGTCACGGAGTGGGCATGAGCCAGCAGGGCGCCGATTACTTTGCGCAGCGCGGCTGGGACTATGAGGAAATCCTGACCCACTACTACACGGGCGTTACTTTAAAATAACAAAAGAACAGAAAACCCCTCGGACGACTTTTGCTGTTGTGCAAAAGTCGTCCGAGGGGTTTTGTTTGCAGCAGGATTTACTGCGGCGGCTGAAAAAAGGAGCCACACCGCTGCTGTGCGCCAAACAGGTTGTTGTAGGCAAAGGCGCGGTAGTCCTCGATCAGAGAATCGTAGCGGTTGCTCTCCAGGTGGCTGTACGCTTTGCCATCTGCATCCATATAACCGACAAAAGTAAATACAGGGAACTGCTGCTCAAAGCCGGAGAGGTAATCGCCGTAAACAGAATTGCGGATGCCGGAAAGGGACAGCAGGTGCTGACCCAAGAAGTTCAGACTGCTGACCGGCAGCTCGGTCTGCGGCAGCGGGTAGTTTGCCCAAATCAGGAAGGGAGTCTGATAGCGTCCCATATACTGCTCCATCGTCATCTGGTCCTGGGTGACACCGTATGCCTTGTCCAGAAATTCCTGTTCCACCGACGGCTGGTGGTCGCCAAACATCAGGATGATGGTCGGCTGCTGCTGGCGGCTGAAGTAGTCCACCAGCAGCTTGAATGATTCGTCGGTCTTGTTTGCCAGTGTGAGGTACTGCTCTGCCATCGGGTAGCGACCGGGTTGGTCGGTCAGCTGTACCTGTGCGGGATAGTTTTCTACCGTATAGCTGCCGTGGTTCTGGATGGTCACATTGAAGAGGAACAGCCGCTCCTGCGGGGACTTGTGCTCAAATTCATAGATAATCTGCTCAAAGGAGGACTGGTCGCTGACATAGCCATGCTCCTCGGTGATGGGAACGTCCATATCCTCCACGCACTTGAAGCGGTCGAAGCCCAGCAGCGGGTAAGCCTGATTGCGCTGCCAGGAGGTGCGCTCGCCCGGGTGGAAGGCAAGGGTGCGGTAGCCGTTTTCTTTGAGCAGCGAAGCCAAGGAGGAGGAAGGCTCCAGAATGTACTGCTGGTAGGGGATGCTGCCGGAAGGCAGGAACGCCATCGAGTTGCCGGTCAGAAATTCAAATTCGCTGGCGCTGGTGCCCGCACCAAAGACGGAGGTGTAGCAATGTCCACGGATGCAGTTGTCCAGCGAGTCGATGAAATCGGTGACACTTTCGCTCAGGGAAAGGTTGCCGAAGCTTTCAAAGTCTGCCCAGGATTCGTTCATGATGGCGATGATGTTCGGACGGGTATCGGTGGAAACAGCCGGTTCGACAGGAGCGACCTGCTGCGCAATCCGCTGGACGTTCTGTGCAGAAGGGTCCTGCGGCGGTTCGACCGACATGAATTGGGTGTTGCGCAGCAAGAGCGCCGTCTTTGGAGTAGGAGCCAGACTGGTCCCAGACATCGGTGCGGACACCGAAGGTTTCCAGCGCGTTGGGCTGCAAAACCGGATAGGCGCAGGCAACGATGGCACACAGATAGGCAGCCCTTGCCCGCAGACGGTTTTTGGAGGGACGAAAACGCCCGCTTTTCATCCGGCGGCGCAGCAGCAGGAAGAGCAGCGCCAGTAAAATCAGGGAAATGCCCATCTGACGGCTGATGGAAAATTGATAGCTGTCCGCCACGGCAGCAGCGGTGCCCAAGGCGGTGAAGTCCCATGGCAGGATGGGAGTGCCACGGAAGAGGGAAACGTAGTAGTTGGCAGTCCCCCATAAAAAGCACAGCAGGTGGGTCACAAAGCAGCAGAGGACGATGTAGTTGGTCAGAGCGCACAGGGTAAAGTGGACAGCGCCGATGCAAAGATAGTTTGCCAGCAGGATGCCCGCAGGGTAGTCCCACGGCAGGCTGCCGCTGTAAGCAAACTGCATCAGATAAAAAGCGGTGACGGGAGTCAGCAGCATAAGCAAAAGCAGCTTGCTTTCTGAGGGTGTAAAATGCTGAGTAAAATAACGCTTGATGGTGTTCATATTGGTCGGTGGTTCTTCCTTTCCTGATAGATTGGACAATGAAAAAGGGGAGTCCTATGCACCATCAAACGATGAAAGCCGCAGGACTCACCTCAAAAAGCCGGTTGTTTTATGGAAAATATATTATAGCGGAAAAGCAGAGGACTGTCAAATGTAAAACGGCAGGGACATCCTATTCTAAGAGGATGTCCCTGCCGAACCCTTTTGTTTAGCAACTTCCGAAAGAACGCCGCAGAGCGAACGCTTTTCTTTTTGCCTACTATTTCTTTTTAGCAAAGAAATCGGTATGGCGCGGAGCAGAACGCTTTTCTTTTTGCCCACTTTTTCTTTTGAGTAAAGAAAAAGTATGGCGCGAAGCGGAAAACTTTTCTTTTTGCCCACTTTTCCTTTTTAGTAAAGAAAAAGTATGGCGCGGAGCAGAACGCTTTTCTTTTTGCCCACTTTTCCTTTTTAGTAAAGAAAAAGTAGGATGCCTGCGTTTTAGCAAGCCTCCGAAAGAACACCGCGAAGCGGAACGCTTTTCTTTTTGCCTACTTTTTCTTTTTAGCAAAGAAAAAGTAGGTTATTGGGCAGCAGCGCGGGCAAAGGCTTTCTTGCGGACGGCAAAGTAGCAGATGAGATGAACACCTGCGGTCAATACCCAGGAGATAGGGTAGGAGATGTACAGACAGTCCAGAGTGCGGTCCATCTGGAAGATGGTGAAAATCCAGATGACACGGAATGCGCACGCACCGGTCAGAGAAACCAGCATCGGCATAATGGAATATCCTATGCCGCGGATGGTGCCGACCATGACGTCCATCAAGCCGCAGAGGAAGTAGGTTGCACAGACGTATTTGAGTCGAATCAAGCCGTAGGAAACGACCTCCGGGTTGGAGGTGTAAATGCCCAGCAGCGGCTCGCCCAGCAGGTAAGCGCCGCCACCCATCACCAGACCGATGGCAGTGACCACCAGCAGACACTGGAAGAGAATCTTGTTGATACGGTCAAACTTTTTGGCGCCCATGTTCTGGCTGGTAAAGCTCAGAGAGGTCTGGTAAACAGCGTTCATCGAGTTGTAGACAAAGCCTTCGATGTTGCCCGCGGCGGTGTTGCCCGCCATGACCTGAGAGCCGAAGGAGTTGACGGAGGACTGAATCAGGACGTTGGAAATGCTGAAGATGGCTCCCTGTAAACCGGCAGGCAGACCGATGCGCAGCATCGATTTGAGCTGCTCGGGGTGGAACTTCAGATGCTTAAAGTCCAGATGGCAGGGACCGTCCATCTTCATCAGACACAGGATAATCAAAAATGCGGAAATTGCCTGGGAAATAATGGTCGCCAGCGCAACACCTGCCACACCCATGTGAAAGACGATGACAAAGAACAGGTTGAGGACGACGTTGACCACGCCCGACAGGGTCAAAAAGTAGAGCGGGCGCTTGGTGTCACCGATGGCACGCAGGATGGCAGCGCCGAAGTTGTACATCATAAAAGCGGGCATTCCTACAAAGTAGATGCGCATATACAGAACCGACAGGTCGATGACATCTTCCGGGGTGCCCATCATTTCCAGCATCGGACGAGCCAGCAGGATGCCGACAAAAATCAAGATGATGCCGCCCCAGATGGCGGTCAATACCGAGGTGTGTACCGCGCCGTGGATGCCGTCATAGTCCTTGGCGCCGTAATTGCGCGCAACAACGACATTGGCTCCGACCGAAACGCCGATAAAAAGATTGATGATCAGGTTGATCAGCGCACTGGTTGAACCGACAGCAGCCAGCGCCTGGCTTCCGGTGAAACGACCGACAACGATGATGTCCGCAGCATTGAAAAGCAGCTGCAAAATGCCGGAGATCATCAGCGGGATGGCAAAGACCAGAATCTTTCCGAGGATTGGTCCATTGCACATATCCAGTTCATACGATTTCTTCATTGCTCCCATCCTTTTCTAAAAAAATAAAGCGTTTGCTATCATACGCTTCAAGACAACTTTTATTATAGCAAGCTGAATGTAAAATGCAAGAGAAATCTGAACATTCACATGAATAAAAATCACATAAAATCACTGTGCTTTTTGCACAAAATAAACCAAAGGGCAGAAAAAACAAAAATGGATGGAGCTGCATACAGCTCCATCCATAAAAGGAAAAGGCAAACTTATTTCATCAGAAGGTCGGCGCTGGAAATCAGGCGCTGCTCGATGGTTTCAACCTGTGCCTTGTCGTTGGTCACGATGGTCAGATAAACCTTGATTTTCGGCTCGGTGCCGGACGGACGAACAATCAGTTTCAGGTTGTTCTCCAGGTCATATTCCAGCACGTTGGAGGTCGGCAGCAGAATGTCGGTTTGTCCACCGCTGCGGAAATCTCTTCGTTTGGAAATCAGATAATCGGAGCAGCACAGAATCTTGTAGCCGCCAAAATCCTTCGGTGGATTTTCGCGCAGTTTTTTCATGATGCCGGTCATCTTGTCCATTCCTTCTGTGCCTTCAAAGGTGTATCCCTTGACCTTGGCAGCATAGACACCAAAGCGGGAGAAGATGTCGTTGAGCGCGTCGATCAGTGTCTTGCCCTGCTTTTTGTAGTACTCTGCCATTTCGCAGATGATCATAGCGCCGTTGACAGCGTCCTTGTCGCGGACATGACCGCCGGTCATATAGCCGTAGCTTTCCTCAAAGCCCAGCAGGAAGCGGTTTTCTTCGCCCTTCTGCTCCAGCAGGGTAATCTGCTCGCCGATGTATTTAAAACCGGTGAGGACGTTGATCATCTGGATGCCGTAGCTTTTGGCAACCACATCTGCCAACGGGGTGGACACGATGGATTTGACAGCGATTGGATTTTTAGGCATGGTTCCCTGTGCGATGCGCTGCTTTGCAATATAGTCGAGCATCAGCACGCCGACTTCGTTGCCGGTCGGCAGGATGTATTCGCCGTGGTGGTTGACGGCGATGCCAACGCGGTCAGCGTCCGGGTCGGTGGCAAGCACCAGGTCGCCGTCGATGCTCTTGCACAGCTGGATGCCCAGCTGCAAGGTGGATTTTTCCTCCGGGTTCGGGTATGGGCAGGTCGGGAAGTTGCCGTCCGGTCGCTCCTGCTCGCGTACGATCTCGATGTCCTCGATGCCGATTCTTCCCAGGATGCGGCGGACCAGCTTGTTGCCGGTGCCGTTGAGTGGGGTGTAGACCACCTTCAGGTGACTTGGCTGTACCGGTGCCTTGCTGACACGCAGTGCAAAGACGCGGTCGAGATACTGGTCGACCAGTTCGTCGGAGATATACTCAATCATGCCGCTGCGCAGACCCTGCTCCAGGGAAATCTTTTTGACCCCATCAAAGATGTCGGTCTTGCTGGCAAGCTCCAGCACCTTGGCAGCAGCCTGCGGGTTCAGCTGGCAGCCGTCGTCGCCGTATGCCTTGTAGCCGTTGTACTGGGCTGGGTTATGGCTGGCGGTGATAACGATGCCGGCGCTGCAATGCAGCTGACGAACGGCAAAGGACAAGGTAGGGGTCGGCATCAATTCCTTGAAGAGATAAGCCTTGACCCCGTTTGCAGCAAAGACGCGGGCGGTCACACGGGCAAACAGGTCGCTCTTGATGCGGCTGTCATAAGCGATGGCAACCGATGGATTTTCATATTTTTCGTTGATATAATCCGCCATGCCCTGGGTAGCCAGAGCAACGGTGTAGATGTTCATGCGGTTGGTGCCTACGCCAAGGATGCCGCGCAGACCGGCGGTGCCGAATTCCAGCATTTTTACAAAGCGTTCTTTAATCTCATAGTCGTTTCCTTCGATGTCGACCATTTCTGCAATCAGGTCCGGGTCCTCCAGCTGCTTTGATTTCCAGAGGTTGTATGTATCAAGATAGTTCATGCAAAATCATCCTTTCTGGCGGCGATTGACGCAGTTGGAACAACCGCCGTAAAACTATACAAAATCAATAGACTCTACTTTTATTCTATGCCTTTTTTGTTCAGAAGTCAACAAAATGCAGTCGAAAAAGACTCTTTTTCTGTTAAGATACGGTCAAACGGAACTAACAAAAGAAAAGATTTTGTCAAGAGCGAAACGGCAAAAAAGAAAAGCGATTGATTTTCCTACCGTTATTGTTTATAATAAAAGCAATGAAAAAAAGCTTTTCCCATATCCCGGAGGAGGAATCGTTTTTTAAAATAAGGAGGATCTTTATTATGTTAGTTTCTGCAAAAGAAATGCTGGACAAAGCAAAAGCGGGTCACTACGCAGTGGGTCACTTCAACATCAACAACCTGGAGTGGACCAAAGCCATCCTGCTGACCGCTCAGGAAAATAATTCCCCTGTTATTCTGGGCGTTTCCGAGGGTGCAGGCAAGTACATGGGTGGCTACACCACCATCGTCGGCATGGTAAACGGCATGATCAAAGAGCTGGGCATCACCGTTCCGGTTGCTCTGCATCTGGACCACGGCAGCTATGAGGCAGCAAAAGAATGTATCGAGAAGGGCTTCTCCTCGGTTATGTTCGACGGCTCCAAATACAGCATCGAAGAGAACGTAGAAAAGACAAAGGAAATCGTTGCACTGGCTCACTCCAAAGGAATCTCGGTTGAGGCTGAGGTAGGCGCAATCGGCGGCGAGGAAGACGGCGTGCTGGGCGGCGGCGAGATCGCAGACCCGGATGAGTGCGCAAGCATCTGCGAGCTGGGCGTTGATATGCTGGCAGCAGGCATCGGCAATATCCACGGCGTATATCCAGAAAACTGGGCAGGTCTGCGTCTGGACGTCCTGGCTCAGATCCAGGAAAAGACCGGCACCATGCCTCTGGTTCTGCACGGCGGCACCGGCATTCCTGACGAGATGGTCAAGGATGCAATCTCCAAGGGCGTTTCCAAGATCAATGTAAACACCGAATGCCAGATCGTATTCACCGCAGCAGTCCGCAAATACTTTGAGGAAAACATGGACCAGCAGAAGAAGGGCTTCGACCCAAGAAAGGTCCTCAAACCGGGCTTTGAAGCAATCAAAGAAAAGGTAAAAGAGAAGATGGAGCTGTTTGGCTCGATCAACAAAGCATAAGCGGCAAAACATACCACCTAAGAGCGGGGAGATTTTCCCCGCTCTTTTCTATCACAGCACAAGGGAGGAAAGGAACTGTGGAATATCAAAACAAAACCATCACCTTAAAGGACGGCAGAACAGCGTTGCTGCGTGCCGTTTGCAAAGAGGATGCTATACCGATGATTGCATACATGAAAGCCTGCTATGAGCAGACGCCTTACCTGATGCGCTACCCGGACGAATTTGCCGTCACAGCAGAGCAGGAGGCGACCTATCTGGAAAGGCAGCTTGTTTCTCCCGATGTGCTGATGCTCGTCTGCGAGGTGGAGGGAAAGTTGGCGGGGAACTGTCAGCTTGACTTGAACCGCTGGCGCAAGACCCGACATCGCGGGCAGGTCGCCATCGCCTTGCTGAAGGATTATTGGGGACTGGGCATCGGAACGGCGATGTTTAAAGAGATGATTGAAAAAGCAAGGCAGGAGAAGCTCGAGCAGCTGGAGCTGGAGGTCATCGAAGGGAACCAGCGGGCGATTGGGCTCTACCACAAGATGGGTTTTGTGTGCACAGGCGAAAAGCCCAACGCCATCCGGCTGGAGGATGGAAGCTCCTTAAAAGAGCTGATGATGGTCAAGGTTTTATAAGCTGACGCAAAAAGGTTTTGTCTGGATTGATTGTGGCAGACAAAACCTTTTTTGATTTTCTTTTACAAAATGACGACAATATCCGAGTGGCTTTGGTTGATTCGTTTGAAAAATCCGTTTATAATAAAGAGAGCATCCTGAAAAACTGGACGGATAAGCAGGTCGACAGCAGCGCACACTAGAGAAGGAAATCGAATCTATGGAGGTGTGCGCATGAGCCACAATCACAAGAAAAACAATCGCAGGAAACCGGTCGGTGAAGAACTGCCGGTCGACCAGCCGCAGGAGCAGCCGGAGGATTTGGAGGAGCAAACCAGCCAAATCATCCAGTCCGGCTCGGTCACCATGACCGCAGCCAAGCACGTCATCCACTGTCTGACCATCGTCGGTCAGATCGAGGGTCACTATATCCTGCCGCCGCAGAACAAGACCACCAAGTATGAGCACGTCATTCCGCAGCTGGTCGCCATCGAACAGGACCCTTCCATCGAAGGGCTGATGATTATTCTCAACACCGTCGGTGGAGATGTCGAGGCGGGACTTGCCATTGCCGAGCTGATTTCCGGCATGAAAAAGCCGACCGTGTCGCTGGTGCTGGGCGGCGGACATTCCATCGGTGTGCCGCTGGCGTGCAGCGCAAAGCAGTCCTTCATCGCGCCTTCCGCCACCATGACGGTGCATCCGGTGCGGATGAACGGTCTGGTGCTGGGCGTTCCGCAGACCCTTTCCTATTTTGACCGGATGCAGGAACGCATCGTGCGCTTTGTCACCGACAACTCCGGCATCTCCTCGAAGGATTTTCGTCGGCTGATGATGAACACCGGGGAGCTGGTGATGGACGTCGGCACCGTTTTGGATGGAGAAAAGGCGGTGCAGGCGGGACTGATCGACCATTTAGGAGGACTGAGCGAAGCCATCTCCTGCCTGTACCGGATGATTGAGAAAAAAGAAAAGGGAGCAAAATCTGCGGTCCGACCCAAAAAAGGAGGGCGCAGACGATGATCCTTCATTCGGTGACACCAATTTGGGCGATGCAGCAGATGATGGCAGAGCAGTCAGAGCAGCCGACCACTGTTTTGCTTTCGGAAACGGCAGCGCTGCAAGGCAGGATACAAAACGGACAGCTTTTGGTGGAACGCATCCTTTCCACCGACCCGCACGATTTTCTGCGGCAGGAGCTTTCCCCGGGAAAACAGGTGAAGCTGCCGCAAAAAAACAGATTTTTTTAGATTACTTTTTATGATAGAAACATGGACAACAGGGAGGCTTGGCAGACTATGGCAACCAAAAAAACATCCTCGCGCACCAAAAGCAAGAGCGCGGCTGCGACCGAACGGGAGCGCAAAAAACGCGAGCTGCACTCCAGACAGCAGTTTTGGGCAATCGTCGTTTTTGCAGTGGCAGTCTTTATTATGGCGACCACACTGGTGGAGGGACAGAACGTCTGGAACTGGATTCACAATTTCTTTCTGGGGATGTTTGGATGGAGCGCCTATCTGATTGCTCCCCTGCTGTTCTATGTTTCCATCATGACCGCGCTGGACAAGCCTATCGGTCTGGTCGGGCACAAGGTATGGCAGTCGATGCTGCTGATTTGCCTGCTCAGCGGAGCGACTCAGGTGTTCGGCTCGGGCATCCCAAACGGCAACCTGATTGAAAAGTTCCTCTCACTCTTTCAAAACGGCGTGGACGGACACGGAGGAGGAGCGGTTTCGGGGCTGTTCGGTCTGCCGCTGCTCTACTGGTTTGGTCCCACCGGAGCCAAGGTGACGATGGTCCTGCTGATTTTTGTGGTGCTGATGGTACTGACCGGCGGGACACTGATCGGGCTGTATCAGTCGGCAAAAAAACCGATGCAGAAGATGGAGGAGGTCTATGTCGCCCATTCGGAGATCCGCAATCAGCAGCGGCAGCTTCGCCAGGAGCAGATGATGGAGGAAGGGCAGGCGCCGACCAAGCCTCGCTTTAACATCAATATCCCGTTAGGCTCAGGCAAGCGCGCCGAGCAGGAGGACGGGTTGCAAACCGACAGCTTTTTTAATGCCAAGCGCAAAAAAGAGGAGGAGCTGGAGCGGCTGCGCCAGGCACAGGAGGACACCGAAAAAGGCAGAGTTGCCATGCGGGAAAAGCTGGAGTTGGAACGCGCCGAACAAAAGCGGCAGGAACAGCAGCGCGCCGAGCAGATTGCTGCCGAGCGACGGGAGCTGGAGCAGTCGGTGGAAAGCGACAGCTTCTGGAATCCGCCGGAAGAACCGGTGGACGAGCAGGAATCACAGCTTTCCTCTCCGTATTTGGACGACCTGATCAATCGGGTCGCACCTGCTGCCGGCAGCGGTTATGCGCGGGAGGACCAGGCAGTGCTGCACACCCTGAAATCCAATATGCCAAACGCAGGGGTGCGACCGGTGGTGGATTCTGCCGATTGGGACCACCCGTCTCACCTGCATGAAGAAAGGATGGGCGACCCTTGTCAGACCGGATTTTCCTGGGAGCAGACAGAGCAACAGCCGCTTTTGGAGGAAGAGGACATCGCTGATGGATTTATCTCGATGCAAAACTTCCACTTTGGACAGCATGTGCAGGAAGAACCGACGGAATCGGAGATGGATGAGATTTTCCAGCCAGCCGCACCGCAGGAAACGCCAATCGCCGAAGAGGAAGAGCCGGTATTTTTCCAGCCGCAGGAAATGCCGATGGTCGAAGAGGAGGAGCCGGTACCGTTTCACCCGGATAACATCCATCTGGAGCCGGAGCCGCCGACCGGCAGCCGCAGGGAGCAGCCGCATGAAATTATCCAGGTATCTGCCGACCGGATAGCGGCTCAGGGAATGGATTTGCAGGGCGCATCCCATTCGGTCGATGCGCCGCAGCCGGAAGAGGAAGAGCCGGAGTACATCAAACCGCCGATTGAGATTTTAAATGAGATTGAAAAACCCAACGAGAGCAACCTGCAGGAGGAGCTGCGCACCAACGCCGAAAAACTGGTGTCCACCCTGCAAAGTTTCGGCGTGCAGACCCGCATCATCGACATCGCACGCGGACCGGCGGTCACCCGCTATGAATTGCAGCCGTCGGCAGGGGTAAAAATCAGCAAGATTACCAACCTTGCCGATGACATCGCCCTCAACCTTGCCGCATCGGGAGTCCGCATTGAGGCGCCCATCCCGAACAAGCCTGCGGTGGGCATCGAGGTGCCCAACAAGGTGGTCAGCACCGTTTCCATCCGGGAGATCATCGACTCGCCGGAATTTCAGCAGGCAAAAAGTCCGCTGGCGGTGGCGCTTGGCAGAGATATTGCCGGAAAGGTCACCGTAGCGGATCTTGCCAAGATGCCGCACACCCTGATTGCAGGCTCGACCGGCTCCGGTAAATCGGTCTGCATCAATTCGCTGATTGTCAGTATGCTCTACCACTCCACTCCGCAGGAGGTAAAGCTGGTGCTCATCGACCCGAAGATGGTGGAGTTGGGCATCTACAACGGCATCCCACACCTGCTCATCCCGGTGGTCACCGACCCGAAAAAGGCAGCGGGCGCACTGTCGTGGGCGGTCAACGAGATGCTCAATCGCTATCAGTTGTTTAAGGATTACAGCGTGCGGGATATGACCGGCTTTAACCGCGCGGCAGAGAAGAACGGGCTTAAACCGATGCCGCAGATTGTCATCATCATCGACGAGCTTGCCGACCTGATGATGGCAGCGCCGGGCGAGGTGGAGGATTCCATCTGCCGTCTGGCACAGATGGCGCGTGCGGCAGGAATGCACCTGGTCATTGCTACCCAGCGTCCGTCGGTGGACGTCATCACCGGTGTCATCAAGGCGAACATCCCTTCCCGCATCGCCTTTGCGGTTTCCTCTCAGATCGACTCGCGCACCATCCTCGATTCCAGCGGTGCAGAAAAACTGCTGGGCAGAGGCGATATGCTCTTTTCTCCCATCGGTTCCTCCAAACCGACCCGCGTTCAGGGTTGCTTTGTGACCGACGGGGAGGTCGAGCGCATCATCGAATTTATCAAGCAGTCCGGTCAGAAGATGACCTATGACGAGCAGATTTTGCAGGAGATCGACCGCCATGCCGTTTCCGACAACAAGAAGAAGGGCGGCAAGGACGAGGGCGGCGGATTCTCGGACGAGGACGAGATGCTGCCCAGCGCGATTGAGATTGTGGTGGAAACCGGGCAGGCATCCACCTCCATGCTGCAAAGAAGGCTGAAGCTGGGCTATGCGCGTGCAGCCCGCCTGATGGATGCGATGGAGGAAAAAGGTATCATCGGTCCGTTTGAGGGCAGCAAGCCCAGACAGGTACTGATTACCAAAGAGCGGTGGATCGAAATGAAGATGGTCGCTGCGGCAAAAGCCGAGGATGACCGCAGAAATTATTGAGGTTGACAAAGCCCCTTTTTTCTAAATTTGAAAAAAGGGGCTTTGTGATTTTTTAATCAGAAAAATTTTAAGTTTTCCTCTCGACAAGCAAGGGTCGATTATGCTATATATTTATAGGCAGGACTGATCAGGGTCTTGCAAAAAGCTTTTTGGAGGAGGAATCGAGATGGAAAATGTGCAGAACAAAGAGAACCGGATCATCAACGGTGTGATTTGGAAACAGCTGCTGATTTTCTTTTTTCCGATTGTGCTGGGCACCTTTTTTCAGCAGATCTACAACACGGCAGACGCAGTTGTCGTAGGAAGATTTGTCGGTACCGAAGCATTGGCGGCGGTGGGCGGCTCCACCAGCCAGATCATCAACCTGATTGTCGGCTTTTTTGTCGGACTTTCTTCCGGTGCAACGGTGGTCATCTCCCAGTATTACGGCGCAAGGGAGAAGCAGGGATTGCAAAATGCGCTGCATACTGCGTTTGCCTTTTCGGTGGTGGGCAGTGTGGTCATCTCTGTGATTGGAATTTGGCTGTCTCCGATGATGCTTCGTTGGATGAACACCACCGAGGAGGTCATCGCACCGTCCACCACCTATCTGCGCATCTATTTTGCCGGAATCATCTTTGTCTTCATTTATAATGTAGGTTCCAGTATCCTGCGTGCGGTCGGAGATTCCCGCCGTCCGCTGTACTATCTGATTGTCTGCTGCTTTATCAATATTCTGCTGGACGTAGTCCTGGTTGTCTTTTTCCATATGGGCGTAGCGGGTGCTGCCATTGCAACGGTGTTTGCCCAGGGAGTCAGTGCGGTGCTGGTGGTGCTGGCGCTGTGCCGCTCCAAGGATATTTTCCGGCTGGAACTCAAACAGGTTCGCTTTCACCGTGATGCGTTGGAGCTGCTGCTGAAAATTGGTCTGCCGGCAGGCTTGCAGTCGGTGATGTACAGTGCATCCAATATCATCATCCAGACCTCGCTCAACTCCTTCGGAACCAACACGATGGCGGCATGGACTGCCTATGGAAAGATCGACTCCTTCTTCTGGATGGTCATCAGCGCCTTTGGCATCTCCATCACCACCTTTGTGGGACAGAACTATGGCGCGCGCAAGTTTGGACGGATGCGCAAAAGCGTGCGCATCTGTATCGGGATGGCAATGGGCGCTTCGGTCGTCATCAGCGCAGTCTTCCTGATTTTTGGAAAGTATGTCTACCAGATGTTCACCACCGATGCCACCGTCATCGAAATCGGAATGCACATGATGACCCTGATGGCGCCGGCGTATGCAGTGTATGTCTTTATCGAAGTCTACTCGGGTGCGCTGCGCGGTACCGGCGATGTGCTGGTGCCGATGCTGATGACCTGCGGCGGTGTGTGCGTACTCAGAGTGCTGTGGGTTTGGTTCATCGTTCCGCTCAAGCCGGTCATCGACACCATCCTTTACAGCTATCCAATCTCATGGACGCTGACAGCGCTGCTGTTCATCTTCTATTATCGAAAAAAATGCCAGCAGTTCCCGGACAGCGACGAATAACACAAAAAAGGACAGGAGGTTCTGTGAGCAGTTCGCAGAGCCTCCTTTTGATTTAAAAGAGGAGAATGAACGTTATGTCAACAAAATTGGTTTTACTTGGAACAGGGACCCCAAACGCCTGCCCGAACGCCAGCGGACCTGCCTGCGCTGTGGTGGTGGACGACCGGGCTTACCTGGTGGATTTTGGACCGGGCGTGGTACGGCAGGCATCCAAGGCGTACTATAAGGGCATCGACCCGCTGCGACCGGACCTGCTGACCACCGCCTTCTGCACCCACCTGCACACCGACCACACGGTGGGCTATGCCGACCTCATCTTCACGCCGTGGGTGCTGGAGCGCAGCAGTCCGCTCAAGGTGTTTGGTCCCAAGGGCTTGCAGCGTATGACCGACCACCTGTTGCAGGCGTATGCGGTGGACATCGACTTTCGTCTGCATGGCTTTGAGCGAGCCAACGAGGTGGGTTATCAGGTGCAGGTGCAGGAGATACAGGAAGGCATCATCTACCGGGATGAACGGGTGCAGGTGGAAGCGTTTGCTGTCAGCCACGGCACACTGGAAAGTTATGGCTATCGTTTTGTCACACAGGATGGGGTCATCGTGGTCAGCGGGGACACCGCACCCCTGCCGGTGGTTGCCGAAAAAGCCAAGGGCTGCGACATTTTGCTGCACGAGGTCGAATATGCCGCAGGTATCCGATGCCGCGAGGAAAAATGGCAGAAGTACCACCGCGAGGTCCACACCCTCAGCACCGACCTTGCCGCCATTGCTGCACAGGCGCAGCCCAAGCTGCTGGTCACCACCCATCGCATCTACCACATGAATATCCAGGACAACACCCGGGACCTTCAGGCGCAGATGGATGTGCGGTGCGCAGCGATTTTGGAGGAAATCCGGCAGGCAGGCTATGACGGAAAGGTGGTCAACGGGCAGGATTTGGACGTCTTTCCAGTATAGTGAACAAAGTGACGAAAATAAGGAGATACCACAATAAAATTTTCTGCACAAAATTGTCACAAAATATGTCACAGGATATTGTAATTGCCAAAAGAGGATGCTATACTAAATGAGAAAAAAATAGGAATGTTCCTGTGAGGAGACGCAATCTTCCAAAGAGGAGAAAGTGGGAGAATAGCTTTGTAAAAACAAAAGGAGGAATCCCAACGATGAATGGATTAAAGAAAACACTGTCCATCATGCTGTGTGTGGCAATGATTGCAAGCGGCAGCTTCATGGCATTTGCGGAAGGGGAAAGCAATCCGCAGAATGTTACCGTTGTTGAAGGCGAAAATGCTGGTGAAAACGTTGGCGGCGAAGAAGGCGGCAACGAGGGCAACGAAGGCGAAAACGTCGACGAAAATAAAGAAGAAAACAAAGATGAGGATAAACAGCAGTCCGAGGCGCTTTTGGCAGCAATCGGCGCGCTAAACAGTCTGCCGCTGTTTGACAGCCTGACCGAGGACACCGACGCAGACGCTCTGCTGGCACAGGTGCAGGCAGCCAGAGCAGCCTACGACGCGCTGACCGAAGAGGAAAAACTGCTGGTAGAAGAAGCAAAGCTCAACAACCTGCTGGATTTGGAATTCTTCTTTGAAAACCGTCCGTCCAACACCCCTGCGGATGCTCCTGTCGATCAAGTAGTTGCTACACAGACTGAGACTGAGACAGCTGATTTGACAGGTGAAGGCACACAGGCAAGTCCTTATGAAATTAAAAGCGTTGACGATTTTAACTCTGCATTAGAAAAGGGTACTGATGATATTTATGTAAAATTGGTAGAGAATATCACCGGTACAATTACAGTAGAGTCTGGTAAAAGTGTCGTTTTAGATTTGAATGGGAAAACGCTGAACGGGGAACAAACAAAAGCAACAGCAACCATTACCAATTATGGAACACTTACGATTACTGGAAATGGTACAGTAAAGAGAGAAGATACCAAAGAGAACACAGGCACTTCTTCTTATTATGTTATTGATAACCAGGGAATAATGACCATTCAAGGAGGAACGGTTACCAATAATAGTGGAAATGGCAAAGACGGGGCTTCTTTGATTCGTAACGGCGGTGTTTCTGGAAACACACCAGTTTTGAATATTGAAGGTGGTACATTCGAACAGGAAAATTTCATCGTTATAAAGAATGATGACTATGGTACACTCAATATTTCTGGTGGTACAATTAATTCAACGAACAGTCAAGCAGTTCAGAACTGGGCTACTGCCAATATTTCTAATGGTACTATGAATGGCGATGTCTATAGCTGGGCATACCCAACTTCTCAAGCAGAGACCAATATTACAGGTGGCACAATTCGCGGAGATGTAGCGTCTATTTCCTATGAAGGAAATTCAAAATCGAATGTTAAAATTTCAGGGAATACTGTGGTAACAGGTGTAGTAGCGGCTGGAACATTTAGTGATGGTAAGGTGTTAGAGAATCCAGAAAAATCAAACCTTGAAATTAGTGGCGGCAACTATGGTAATTCGATTAAAAAAGATTATCTGAATGATTCGCTCAAAGCAGGATTGTACAGCCCAAGTGCAAATCCAGATGCACCATACAGCTACTATACAAGCGTAGAGGAAGCCAAAGCTGCTGCGAAGGATGACCCAAATGCCATTGTAACCGATGTTGAAACCGGCAAAGAAGAAGCACTTTATCCGGCAGCCAAGATTGGCGATAAGACCTACAACACACTGGAAGAAGCACTGAAAGCTGCACAATCGGGCGACACCATCGTTCTGCAGAAGGATGTTTCCACTGGTGCAGTCACCCTTCCGGCAGGTGTTACCCTCGATGGCGGCAATCATGTGATTACCTGCAACACCGAGATTGCAAACGGCGCTTTCATCACTGCGACAGGAGATAATGTCACCATCAAAAATGCAACTGTCAATGTAGATGGCAAAGCAAAACACGGTATCCAGTTCTACAAAGTAAAGGGTGGCAAACTGGAAAACGTCAATGTGATGGGCGGCAAATATACTGCGGTCATCGTCAACGGTGCAGAAGTGTCCATCAATGGCGGCAACCTCTCCACAAACGGTTATGCAGTGGTCGAGTATGCAATGGGTAATGGTGTAACGGAAGTTCCAAAGCTTACGATGAACAACGTAACCACCCCGAACACCGATAAACCGCTGGTTTATATGGACAAGGCTACCATCGACAGAATCAAAGAGAATACCCCTGAACTAAAGGATGCAACAACAGAACAGGTAATCGAATACCTCAAGAAGGATAATCTGACCGGCAACAATATCAAGGATATGCAGGTTGGAGAAAACGGAATGATTATTGTTCCGGCACCAAGCACACCGGTTGCTCCTCCGGTCGTTCCAGAAAAACCAAACAGCAACTCCGGCAGCACCGGCAGCAGCTCGACCGTTCAGCAGATGGAAGAGCGCGAAAAACCGGACCCGGCAGACAAGAAGGCTATGGAAGAGTACAACTTCTGGATGCAGGTGAAGTCTAAAATCCGCGCGACCGCAGAGGGCAAGACCCTGCGCATCACCGTTAAGGAAGGCATCGAGTATATGCCGGCAAGCGTGATGCAGACCCTGTACGAGTGCAAGGTGGGCATCACCCTGTACTGGGATGGCGTGACCATCGAGATTCCGGTCGGCAAAGCACAGCCAAAACAGGCTCTGCGCGTCTACTGGACCAAGACCAAACTGATGGATTTGTACAACGCATAAGTAAATAAAAAAAGGGAACCGAGCAATCGGTTCCCTTTTTGGTTTGATTTGCTATTCCACCAGCAGGCGCTTTTCCAGCTCCAGGTCGGGTGTGACATAGGCGGTCTGATAGCTGACATAGATGACCATGCCGGGCTTTGCACCGCGCGGCTTTTTGACATTTTTAATAAGGGTGTAGTCGACCGGCACCTGTGCGGAGTCGGCGGCTTTGGAGTTGGCTGCTGCCAGAATGGCTGCCTGATGCAGGGTGCTGTCGGGAATCTCCCTGCCTTCGCTGAGCACCACCGTATGGGAGCCGGGTATGTTTTTGGTGTGGAACCACATATCCCGACCATGGGCTTCCTTGAGGGTGAGCTGGTCGTTTTGCAGGTTGTTGCGTCCGACCAGAATGGTGAAGCCGTCGTCGGATAGGTAGCGCTTGGGTGCAAGGCGGGCTTCCTTGCCTTTTTTGGCAGAAGGTCCCTTGCGGCGCAGGTAACCCTGCTCCACCAGCTCGCTGCGGATAGCAGAAAGCTCGTCGTTGGTCTGGGCGCGGGTGAGCGCATCAAACACCGAGTCGATGTATTCGGCTTCCTGCTGACCTTCCTCAATCAGCTGGCGCAGCTTTTTCTCAGCGGTGTCTGCCTTGCGGTATTCGCCGTAGTATTTCTGCGCATTTTGGGACGGCGTTTTGCGCGGGTCCAGCGGGATGGTGATTTCGGCTTGCTGCTCGTCATAGAAGTTGACCACCGTCGCTGCGCGGTCGCCCTTCTGGATGGAGTAGAGGTTGGCGCTGATGAGGTCCCCGTACATCTTCCAGCGTTCACGGTCGGCGCAGTCCTCCAGCTCCTTGTGCTGCAACGCAAGCTTGCGGGCGATGCGGTCGGAGGTGTTCGCCAGAATTTTGAGCAGGTCGGCGCTGCGGTGGCGCATCCGCTGGATGCTGTCCCGCTGGGTGTAGAAGTCATCGAGCAGCTGGCTGTAGGTCGAGTAGGTTCGGGTGAACATCATGCCGCCGTACTGGTGGATGTCCATGAAGGAAAAATCCACCGGCTTTTTGCGGGAGTCGATGACGCTGGTGGGGGTGCCGGTGTAATTTTTTGCCATCTCAATCACTCGCGCCAGAAAGAAGCGCAGGCGGTCGAAGTGGTCGGAGGTCATCTCGGAGATGACCCGGTCGTCGCCGGTAAAGACGTAGTTTGCAATCTCGCGGCAGACGATGGGGGACACGCCCTGCACCGCAGCCAGCAGCGCTTTGGAAAGCGGGGTGTCCTTGCCCTGACGCAGCCGCTCTTCGACCTGCTGTGGGGTGCAGTCGATCAAATCCAGCTTGTCCTGCGCAGGCGGCAGGGTGTAGCGGACACCGGGTAAAATCGGGCGCACCGAGGACATGGTGTCGTCGATGCGTTTGATTGAGTCGATGACCCTGCCGTCCTCGCCGATGAGGATGATGTTGGAATGTCTGCCCATGATTTCGACCGCGACGGTCAGTTCAATCAGGTCACCCATCTCGTTGCGGGTTTCAAAAATCAGGTGCAGGATGCGGTCCAGCCCAATCTGCTCTAAGCGCAGCAGCTTGGCGCTGCCCAGATATTTGCGCATCAGCATACAGAACATCGGCGGAGCCTTCGGGTTTTCAAAGGATGCGCCGGTCAGGTGCAGCCGCGGGCTGTCCGCTCCGGCAGAAAGATACAGCTTGACGCTGCGCGCGCCGTCTGCGGTGGGCTGCGGCAGGCGCAGGATGAAGATCATCTCCTCGCGGGAGATTTGGTGTATTTTATCAATGCGCGCGCCGATCAGCACACCTTCCAGCTCGTGGCGGATCTGGCGCAGCAGGGTACCATCCAATGCCATGGAAATCCTCCTTTCAAAAGGGGCGGGTGAAAAAAAATTTTGTTTTAGCACAAACTTGATAAAGTTTCAGATGAAGTTATCGGTTACGATACAACATTATACCACAAAATGGGCAGGAAGGCGATAAAAGAATGAGGATTTGCAAAGAAATGAAAATTTGTAAAGTATTTCCTGCATTTTAGGCAAAGAAAACAGAAAAAATGCCCCGACACCGGAAAAATAAGTCGCATTGACAAAGGGAAAACGCAGGTGTATAATAGAAACAAGAAATTTACAGGAAACGGAATCTGCACCTTGTGCAGAAAAAACTTTCATTCCTGCAAAAAGCGGAACCGCTCTTTTTATCTAAGACATCTTCTACAATCAACATAATCCTTCCAAAATATCTTTGCAGAAAGGGAATTTTTCTGCAAAGAACAAAACGCCCTCTGCCAATTTGGCAGAGGGCGTTTTGTTTATTTGGTCAGGGTGCCGTTGGAAGTTTGCACCAGCAGCAACAGCTGTTCCTCGGCGCCGGTGGCGGTGTTGATATAGCACAGCACCCGGTCGCCGGTGGAGGAGGTGCAGAAAAATTCGTACACCGCCGCTTCGTTTTTGCCGGAGGTGGGGATGAGGGCAGGGCGCACGCTGTCCACCGTCAGCAGAGGACTGAGCATTTGCTGCGCCTGCTCGGGCGAAAGCTGTGGGGAAGGCAGCTGCCGCTGGTGGTGGTTGACCAGATAGCCGCGGGCATCCAGACCGAGGATGCTGCCGTCCTGCAAAGAAATCTCCACCTTGATGAGGTCGGTGTAGCAGATGGTCTGGGTGGCAGGGTCGAGGTAGGCAAAGTTGAGGGTCATCACCCCGTCGGTGGTTTCATAGTAGGTGTCCTTCATCGAGGAGTAGCCCTGCGCCTGCAAAAACTGCTGGGCTTTGTCCACCGCCTGCTGGTAGGAAAGGCGGGCGGTCAGCGCCTCGGGCTTGGCTGTGACCAGATAGCACAGAAAGCCGCCCTGACGGGTGATGGCAACCGAGTTGTTTTTGCCGTCGTGCAGCACATAGCAGGGTAGGACAGAATCCTCCCGGCGCAGCTGCGGCAGAGGGCGGTCGGTCACACGGGAGGCGATGGCTTTTGCCTGCTCGGGTGTGATGGCGGGTTTGTCCCGGGTCATCTGCGGCGTTTTTTCCAGCAGGTGGTCGGAGAAAGGTCCGTCGTAGATGAGGGTGGGATAGCCGGTGAAGCTGTCCTCCAGCTGGCGCAGGCGGTCGTCGCCGTCGGCGTGGACGGTAAAGGCGGCAGGGTTTTGCTCGGACGCTTGCAGCTGCTCGATGGTCAGGCTGCCGTTTTGCAGCGAGCAGGCAAGGTCATCCAGCTGGACGCTCAGGCGGTCGGCATATTCACGCAGGGAGGCAAAGCTGCTGCGCTCCTCCTCGGTGAGCGGCGAGCCATTGGCAGTCTTGCGGGAAAGGTACATGGCATAGTCGCCCGCCTGGGATAAAAATTTGTTGGTGGCAGACAGGGTGGATTCCAGCGGCAGGGCGGACAGGGAGGATTTGGCAGCGGCGGACTCCTTCCACAGGCGGGCGCAAATCTGCGAAAGCTGCGGGCTGCTGCCGGTGTACATCCCTTTGACCAGGTCGTCGGAGAGGTTTGCCAGATTGTCGGCGGCAGAATCGGCGGCGCGGCAGTAGGTGTTCTGCAAAGCGGTGCGATAGGCGCGCGCACTCAGGTGGCTGTATGCTGCCCAGACGCCAAGGATGATGGAAAGGGCAAGCATCAGCGTGACGAGAATTTTGTAGTAAAGTGGGCTGACCGGGGTATCTTTTTGATTCATGGGAGCTTTCCTGCCTTTCAAAGTAACGTTTCCTCATCAGTGTGAACAGAAATACAGCGGAATATACAGGAAATCCGCCGAAAAATCGAAAGAAAGTGAAAAGCGGTTGACAAACATTCTCCAGTCATTTATAATAAAATTGTACATTTTATGCGTGCGTTTTTAGTGATATTGAACATAATCCCGTTAAACTGAACAATATTAGACAAAACGGAGGATAAATGTTTATGAACGGAAATTTATATGAAGAACGAGGCGAGGACAGACGCATCCGCAAAAGCAAAAAAGCGTTGCAGGAGGCGCTGATTCGACTGTTGAGCAAAAAGAGCATCGGGGAAATCACCATCAAAGAGCTGACCGACGAGGCGGACGTACACCGCGGCACCTTTTACCACCACTATTCGGACGCGATGGATTTGAAGGTGCAGACCGAGCGGGAGATTGCCGAGCAGCTGACCGAAATCTTGAGCAGCGTGCCGCAAAGCAGACTGGAGCAAGGACCTTACCCGCTGCTGGTTCGGGTGCTGGAATATCTGGAGGACAACCGCGAGATTGCCAAGATGCTGGCAAGCGAGCACGGTGCACCGTGGCTGATGGAAGAGTTGTGTGCAGGCATCAGCGAGCGGTGTTTGGGAGCGCAGCTGTTTGGAGAGCAGCTTAAGTACGGCAGCCGGTTTTGTGCAGCGGGACTGCGGGAGATGCTGGTCAGCTGGATTGAGGACGGAATGCGGATGGCGCCCGGCGAGATGGCACGCATCATGGAGCGGATGATGGGCAGCCAAAGCCCGACCGCGATGAGCCGATAAGATTTCATACAATAGAGTGACAGCAGAGGTTAAGCAGACGGAAGAAAACGGTCTGCATTTATTTTTACATTGTAATGTATAATTATTCTTTCTGAGATGTATTTTATTCATATAGAGATAGCGGAAAAAGAACAATAAAAGACAAAAAAGGAGAAAAATGTATATTAGTAAAACGGGAAATATAAAAACGCACGCAAGAAAATACAAAAAGAGCGACTTGTAACCAAAATGCAATATTTACCTGCAAAAATCCCGAGTGATAGGGGAAAAAGAGCCGTTTTTTTAATCAAAATGTAAAAAATATTGAGAAGTGCGACAAAATTACAGAGAAGTGTTGACTAAACTGTATTGCAGCCTTTACCGATTTGAGATAGAATAATAGCAGACGAAGCGGGTGTGTGGAGCACCCGCGGACGTCGAAAAACACAAGGGTTGAATTTGAATAAATATTCAACCTAATTTTATTTTAGGAGGAAGAAAGACTATGAAAAAAGTACTTTCCGTAGCACTGGCTTCTGCTATGGTACTTGGCATGGGCGCTAACGCTTTTGCTATTTCCTACAGCACTGGCTCTAACGACAAGGCTGATTGGCCGGACAACTTCAAATTTGATGGTGAACTGTTTGTAACCAACAAAGACGGCGACATCGTTGAGGAAGCTTCCACCGAGCTGAACGATAACGAATCCGTTAACTTCGAGCCAGGTGACGTTATCTGGATGCCTCTGTACGCTGATGATCAGCTGTCCTACACCGCTGATTACGACAAAGGCGAAGCTGACAAAGATGCTATCACCAGCGTAAGACTGGATGAGATCGCTGCAAACTGGGAAATGGGCGAGAATACTGTTAAAGTTTACTACTCCAAACCAGTAGCAGGCGAAAAAGGCGAATGGTGGACCGCGTCTAACGAAGACAAAGGACATCCAATGACTGATGAAGAGATCAAAAACCTGAAAGATCAGGGCTACAAATTCCCAAGCAATGCTAAAGACGGTTATGTAGACCTGGAAAGAGTTGCTCCTGTTATTGCTTATGTTGGAAACAAATATGAAACCAAAGACGAAACCATCAAATTTGACGGTGAAGAAAGAAAAGTTCAGAAGGGCAGCCTGAAACTGTACCTGAACAACAAGAAGTACACCGACGTTGATAAATTCAACGATGCACTGGCTGATGGCGACTACACCATGAACGATGTATACGCTACCGTAGACCTCGTTAAAGAAGAAGGTAAAGACGAGTGGGTTGGCAAACCTTCTGTTGATTCCCAGGGCGGTCACCGTGCATACGGTCACTACACCGGCAACATCGACAAGAACTGGTCCATCAACCTGATCGAA
>OHWH01000386.1_pt1 | contig 34698 bp, 26 predicted proteins | sample 1579701 | NCBI WGS metagenome assembly OHWH01 (sample SAMEA3882515, study PRJEB24775) | human gut metagenome | biome: human-associated habitat; feature: intestine environment; material: feces | place: Netherlands | collected 2009/2010 | reverse complement strand
ACTTAGAATTATGCGGTATTGCCCTAATAAAAACAACAGGAACATTGCAATGTACAGCAGTGTTCCTGTTGTTTTTTATGCCGAAGTTTATTGCGCATGGCGGGGTGTCACTATATATCATTACACGTGTCTTGACACGTGTAATGAACGGTGCTATACTGTCAAAGTTGGAATTACAGAAGAAACCGAGGAAACCACATGAAAATGGCTAATATGGATGACTATTTTGACGTAGTCATCGTCGGCACCGGCGCTGCGGGCCTTTACTGCGCCCTGAATCTGCCTGCGCGGTACCGCATTCTTCTGCTTACAAAGCAGAAAGCGGACGAGAGCGACTCCTTCCTTGCGCAGGGCGGCATTTGTATGCAGCATGGCGAGGCAGACTACCGCCCCTTTTTTGATGATACGATGCGGGCAGGCCATTACGAGAACAACCCCGCCACAGTAGACCTGATGATTCGTTCCTCCAACTCGATCATCCGGGATCTGGTGCGCCGCGGCGTCCGCTTTGCGCGGGATGACCACGGGGCTCTGCGCTTTACCCGGGAGGGAGCGCACTCCCGCCCGCGCATTCTGTTCCATGAGGATATTACCGGCCACGAGATCACCCAGACCCTGCTGAACGAGGTCCTGCGCTGCGAGAACATCGAACTGCGCGAGCATACGACTCTGCTGGATTTCTTCGCCGACGCCTCGGCCTGCGGCGGTGTCATTGCTGCCGGCCCGGACGGCGAACCGCGTGCCATCGGGGCAGGGGCGGTGGTGCTGGCCTGCGGCGGCATCGGCGGGTTGTATAAAAACTCCACCAATTTCCCCCACATCACGGGGGATGCCATCGCCATGGCCCTGCGCCACGGCGTTGCCTGTGAGCACCTGGACTATATCCAGATCCACCCCACGACTTTGTACAGCCACCGAAAAGGCCGTCGCTTTCTGATTTCGGAATCGGTTCGCGGGGAGGGTGCGCTGCTGCTGGATAAAAACGGGAATCGCTTTACCAACGAATTGCAGCCCCGCGACGTGGTGAGCGCAGCAATCCGCGCACAGATGGAAAAGGACGGCACAGACCATGTGTGGGAGGATATGCGCCCCATCGGTGAGGCGGCTATCCGGGAGCATTTCCCCAACATTCTGGAGCGCTGCGAGGAGGAGGGGTACGACCCCATCCATGAACCGATCCCTGTTGTACCGGCCCAGCATTATTTTATGGGCGGCATCACGGCGGACCTGAGCAGCCGCACAGCACTGCCCCGGCTGTATGCCTGCGGCGAGACCTGCTGCAACGGTGTGCATGGACGCAATCGGCTGGCCAGTAATTCCCTGCTGGAATCTTTGGTCTTTGCACAGCGCGCGGCAGATGATATACTATACGGAGAACCGCCTGTCTTTACAGGCGATAAGCCCGATTTGGCCCCATACCGTGAACAGGAACCGCTGTTTGCCGCGTATCAGCAGGAGGTTCTGACCGCTATTGAGAGGAGTAAAAACCATGAATGAAATCACCCAGCTGCTGCATATAGACCCGCTGCTGCTGCAAGCGCTGCGGGAGGATATTCCGGAGGAGGACGTTTCCACAAACGCCGTCATGCCCAACGCCTGCCCCGGCACCGTGGATCTGATTGCCAAGGAGGACGGCATTGTTGCCGGTCTGGCGGTCTATGCCCGCGTCTTTACGCTGCTGGACCCCGGCGCCAAGGTGGAATTCTTCTGCCAGGACGGCGATACCGTACAGCCCGGCCAGAAGTTGGCCGTTGTTACGGGCGATATACGCGCCCTGCTTTCCGGTGAGCGCGTTGCGCTGAACTACCTGCAGCGAATGAGCGGCATTGCCACCTATACCCATCAGTTGTCTGCCCTGCTGGAGGGAACCGGCATCACCCTGCTGGACACCCGTAAGACCAGCCCCAACAACCGCATTTTTGAAAAGTACGCTGTCCGCATTGGCGGCGGCAGCAACCACCGCACCGGCCTGTCCGACGGCGTTCTGCTGAAGGACAACCACATCGGCGCTGCCGGCGGCGTGGCGAAGGCCGTCAAGATGGCCCGGCAGTATGCGTCTTTCGTCCGCAAGATCGAGGTGGAGGTTGAAACGCTGGAGCAGGTCAAAGAGGCCGTGGAAGCCGGTGCGGACATCATCATGCTGGATAACATGAGCGACGAGGATATGCGCAAGGCTGTGACTTTGATTGCAGGCCGCGCCAAGACCGAGTGCTCCGGCAATGTCACGCGGGAAAACATTGCCCGTCTGCGGGACATTGGCATTGACTATGTGTCCAGCGGTGCCCTGACCCATTCGGCCCCCATTCTGGATCTTTCCATGAAGCATCTGCGCCCCCTGGCAGAGGAGGAGGCCTGATATGACCACCGCAGAGCGCCGCGCCGCCATTTTGCAGCAGCTTGCCCATGCTGGAGCGCCTCTTGCCGCCCGCACGCTGGCTACCCATTACGGCGTCAGCCGTCAGGTCATCGTGCAGGATCTGGCGGTCATACGGGCATCACACCCCGGGATCATTTCCACCGCACGCGGCTATGTGCTGGAGCAGCCTGATCAGCCCGCCGGCTGCACACGGGAGTTCAAGGTGCGCCACACACCTGACCGAACCGGGCAGGAGCTGAACCTGATTGTGGACTGTGGCGGCCGGGTCAAGAATATCAGCATCAGCCACCGGGTCTATGGCCGTATCACCGCTGAGATGGACATCCGTTCCCGGCAGGACGTGCGGGAATTTCTGCAATCGTTTGAGGACAGTTCCTCCACGGTGCTGTCCACCGCCACCGACGGCTACCACTATCATCTGGTGGAGGCAGCCACCCCGGACAGGCTGAGCCTGATCGAAAAAGAACTGAAAGAGCACGGTTTTCTGGCTCCGCTGCAACCGTGGGAGCATTGAAGAAAGAAAACGAGGCATAATTATGACTGTCCATGAACTGCAGCAGGAGATCCTGCGCCTGAAACGGGAAAAGAATATCTGCATCCTGGCCCATGCCTACCAGAGCCAGCCTGTGCTGGAAGTCGCCGATTACACCGGCGATTCCTACGGGTTGAGCGTGCAGGCGGCCAAAACCAACGCTGACGGGGTCATCATGTGCGGTGTGCGCTTCATGGCCGAGACCTGCAAAATTTTAAGCCCGGAGAAAACTGTCTGGCTGGCCAACCCCATGGCGGGCTGCCCTATGGCCGAGCAGCTTGATCTGCCGACCTTGCAGGAATTGAAAAAGCAGTACCCAGGCTACGCCGTTGTGGCGTACATCAATACAACTTCGGAGCTGAAAACGGCCTGCGATGTCTGTGTGACGTCCTCCAGCGCGCTGAGAATTTGCAGTGCGCTGGAAAACGATAAGATTCTGTTCATCCCAGATCCCAATTTGGGCAGCTATGTAGCAAAGCAGCTGCCGGAAAAGCAGTTTGCCTTTTACCACGGCGGCTGCCCGCGCCATATCGTATGTTCGGCAGCAGATGTAGCCAAAGCCCGCGCTGCCCACCCGGAGGCGCTGCTTCTGGTTCATCCCGAATGCCGCCCCGAGGTCGTGGAGCAGGCTGATTATGTTGGCTCTACCACCGGCATTATGGCTTATGCAGAAAAGTCCGATGCCAAAGAATTCATCATCGGCACGGAAAACAGCATCGTGGAGCACCTCTCCTATGCTTGCCCGGAAAAGCGGTTCTATCCGCTGGCCGTGCAGCTTACCTGCATGAACATGAAACTGACCACCCTGATGGACATTTACCATTGCCTGCAGGGCAGCGGCGGCGAGGAAATCACCCTGCCGCAGGACGTCATGCAGGGAGCCGGGCGCTGCATCCGCCGCATGGTGGAGCTGGGCGGCTGACAGATTGCGCATATCCGCAATGGCCATCTGATACGATCCGCTTTACATCCCGGCTTACACGGCGCTCTTTGCGGTATTGCCCTAAGAAACCAATGAAAAAAGCATATACAGCATCGCGTTGCGAACCGCCGAGAGGCCGTTCGCCATAAACGCAGCTGTATATGCTTTTTACTTTGCCGTACAGATCCTTTGTACGCTATTTAAACGCGATCACGAATTCTGTTTGAAAACTTTATCCAGTGTTCCCATTAGGATGTTCACATCAATCGGTTTTGCAATATGTGCATTCATCCCTGCTTTGAATGCTTTTTGGCGGTCTTCCTCAAAAGCGTTGGCTGTCATGGCCACAATGGGAATGTTTGCCTTTTTATTGCTGCTCAATGTACGGATCTCCCGGGTGGCGGTGTATCCGTCCATTTTGGGCATCTGAATATCCATCAGGATCAGATCATACTCATCCTCCGCAGCCTCGTTCATTCTGGCCACGGCATCCGTGCCGTCCTCAACGGCGTCCACTTTCAGTCCGGCTTCTTCCAGAATGGCCGTTGCAATCTCGCGGTTCAGTTCGTTATCCTCGACCAACAGCACCTTTTTGCCCGTATAGTCGCCGTGCTTGGGCAGAAGGGGTTGCCTGCCCGACACCACTTTGTGTGTCAGTGCATCGCGCAGTTCCGACATAAACAGCGGTTTGGAAACAAACGCCGTGACACCGGCCTGCCGGGCCTCATCCTCAATGTCGGCCCAATCGTAGGCTGTCAATATGATGATCGGCGTGCCGGGTTCGATTACTTTGCGGATCCTGCGCACCGTCTCAATGCCGTTCATATCCGGCATCAGCCAGTCAATAATGTAAACCTTGAACTCCGCACACTGATTGTGTGCCTCCATCGCGCGCAGGATGGCTTCCTTGCCGGAGGTCGTCCAGTCGGCTTCCATCTCAATTTCCCGCAGCATTTTGCTTACGCTCATGCAGGTCTGTGCATCATCATCCACAACCAGTGCACGGGCGCCTTTCAGGCCCGGAATCGGCGGATATTTCACCGATTCCGTACAAACCTTGCAGTCCAGGGTGACCGTAAACTCGCTGCCCTTTCCCTGCTCGCTCTTGACGGCGATGGTTCCGCCCATCATATCTACGATGTTTTTCGAGATGGCCATGCCAAGGCCCGTACCCTGGATGCCGCTTCTTGTCGCAGTCTGTTCCCGTGAAAAAGAGTCAAAAACGTGCGCCTGGAAGTCCTTCGACATACCGATACCGTTATCTTTCACACTGAAAACAAAGGTCGCATACCCACTGCGGGCAGACGGCTTTTCTTCAACGCGGATATTGATGGTACCGCCCGCCGGTGTAAACTTGACAGCGTTGCCCACGATGTTGAGCAGGACCTGATTCAGGCGCAGCTTATCGGTGATAATATCCTCGTGGTGCACATCCTGCGTGTCGATGTAAAGGTCAAGCTGTTTGGCGCTGATATTGCCTTGAATGATCGTGCGCAGGTCGTGCAGCACATCGGGCAGGTGGACTTCTGTGTTGTCCAGTTTGACCGTGCCGCTTTCGATACGGCTCATATCCAGAATATCGTTGATCAGACTGAGCAGATGCTGGCCCGATACGCTGATTTTCTTCAGATACTCTTTGACGAGGTCAATGTTATCAATATGCGCCGTGGCAAGGGCCGTAAACCCGATAATGGCATTCATCGGGGTGCGAATATCGTGCGACATACTGTTCAGGAATACCGTCTTGGCCTTATTGGCGTGTTCCGCCGCCGCCAGTGCATCGCGCAGGGCATCCTCCTGCTTTTGCTCCCGCCGCTTTTCCTCGGTAGCGTCGCGGGTAGCAACCAATACGGCTGTTACGTTGCCGTCCGCGTCTTTTCGCTGCGGTGTGATCAGCGTAAGAATCCATTTTCTGTCGACAGTCTGAGACGCAAAAGCCAAAGAGGTGTGACCCTTCAGACGTTCGGCCACTGTCGTCATGTCCGAAAAGGCGAGATACTCCTCACGGTATGGCTCCGCGATAATTTTCTCGATTTGCTCCTGCTGTACGGATCGTTTCAGTGCAAAGTGCTTCTGCTTTTCGACCGTATCGGACGCGTCCTTGAGGATTTCAACGGTGTTTTTCTTCAAGTCCACCAGTGAAATGTACATATACGCCGTGCCAAGCGCTGTGATAATTCCGGTACGTTTTTGGTGCTGCCGCAGCGCGTCTTTTTCCATTTTGGTCTGCCACAGCAATGCCATTAAAAAGACCATTACGGCTATGGCCAGATAGGATGCACAGACAATGTTGCGCGTCATGAACACCTGAGATGCCGGGAAAAACACAAAGAGCGCATAGTTCTCGGTATTTTCCCGGCTGCCGTACCAGACGCCCTGATTGCCGTTCAGGCGCACAATGCCATCCTCCGCAGCATCGAAGGTTCCGTTATATAATTCCTGGCAGTCCTCTATTGCCTTGTTTACCTGTTTGCTGCTGTTGCTGCTGATGACCCTGCCGTTCTCCGTGATCGTAGCGATGCCGCTAAGCTCCAACGGAAAATCTTTCAACAGGGAATCTACCGTCAAATCCCCAATATCCTCATTGTCCTTCTGTATATAGGTAATCAGGATACCTGGTGCATCCGCGCGTGCCACCGCGGCAAAATCATAGAGTATCCCATTTTCTTCCAGACGGGTCGAGTATGTCTTTTTTGGATAGTCAACGATATTGTGTACATAGGGGCTGTCGATCAGCTTCTCCCACAGCGGCATGGCGCTGCCGCCCTTTGTGGTCTGCATGACAACATTCAGGTTTTCATCTAATACAAGCGCACCGGTCAGACGCTGTTCCTCTGCAAAAGAGTCCAGGTCCTGCGTGCCGAAACCTTCCTTCAGCGTCATTTCGTTGCCAAGGCTTACCGTTTTATCCAGCAGGCGGACAAGGCTTTTCACGCGGTCGTTGGCCGCATCAGTCTCGTACTGCTCTAAGCGGATCTTTACAAAACCAATCGTTTCATCCAATGTATGACGCAGTGCAATTCGGTTCAGATTCGTGAATGTGATCCAAAGTACAATGCCGAACGCAACTAACACAAGCAAAAACAGTCTTTTTTTGCCGGACTGCTTTTTCTCATTCATTTTCCCTGTTCCCCCCACACAGTTTTCTCTGCATCAAGTCCGAATTTTTCTGCAACGCGGCCAATCGTTCCGTCCTGCTTCATATCTTCCAGAGTTTGGGTCAGCTGCACAGCCAAATCCTCATGGGTGTCCTTTGCGAAGGCAACACCAAGTTCGGAACTGTAAGGACTCTCTGCCAGCACACGGTAACTGCTTTCATCCAGATTTGTCAACTTGGCTACCAGTGCTTCATGGCCCGCGACGGCATCTACATAGCCTTTGCGCAGTGCCGCAAACATATCCTCTGTCGTCTCAAAGCTGTTGACTTGCTTGACCTCGGGCAGCAAAGAGGAAATTTCGCCGAGAAACAGCGACTCCGCCTTTGTGGTTGCCTGTACGCCGATGCGCCTACCGGCCAGATCGGACAGCGACTGGATATCGCTGTCCGCACGAACAGCCACGACCTGACGGCTGTACATATACGGACCGGCCCATTGGTACTTGGTTTCCCGCCCGTTCATGCTGAAGCATGACCAGATACAGTCGATCGTTCCGTCGCTGAGAAGGTTGTCTTTGTCCGGCCATGAAATCGTCCGGAATTCCGGCGTATAGCCAAGTCGTGAAAACGCTTCCGTCGCCAGTTCCACGTCGATGCCGGCAAACTGCCCGTTCCTGTCCAGATAGCTGTAAGGGTCAAACACATCAATGCCGACCACAATCGTCTGCGGCGCAGTCTCTGCCGCAGAGTGCGGCTGTGCGGAACAGCCGCACAGACCTGCCATAAAAAGCATAGCCAAAGCCATAAGCAGACCATATACTTTTGCCCTGCTCATTGACGTTTTTCCTGTGTGGTGATGCCTGTTTGAAAAATGGAACATGCGCTTCCCTTCCTTATTATATAGGTTGTACACCGCTTGCCGCCGAACCCTGTCGGACGCAGTAAGCCATGAAGTAAACTATATTATAACTTTTCCAAGTTGGAATTTTATCATACTACGGACATTATTGCAAGTGCTTTGCCTTGTTATTGGCTTACAGTTTACCACGTTTATACAATATCCGACGATAACTCCAAAAGGCGGTTTCAGCTATTGAAAAAATCTGGCAGAAGTGCTATAACAAGGATGGATTACAGTAAATTGAGAGAGATGACATGTATGTATTCCATCTTCCGTGATTTGGCAATTATTATTCTGAGCGCCAAGTTTTTTGGGCTGGCTGCCCGCAAGTGCAAGGCCCCGCAGGTGGTCGGTGAAATTCTCGCCGGTCTGCTGATTGGGCCTTGTCTGCTCAATCTGGTGCAGATCAACGACACGATTTCCGTTTTTGCTGAAATCGGCGTTGTGCTGCTGATGTTTTCCACAGGACTTGGCACCAACCTGAAAGAACTGATGCGGGCCGGGCCTATTGCCACGCTGATTGCCTGCATCGGTGTGCTTGTACCGTTGATGGGCGGTACGCTGCTCTACAGCGTATTCTACGGCTTTTCGGCAATCGGCAGCCCGGAATTCTTCCGCGCATTGTTTATCGGCACGATTATGACCGCAACCAGCGTTTCCATCACGGTGGCAACGCTGCAGGAGTTGGGCCACTTAAAGAGCTTCCTTGGCACTACCATTGTCAGCGCTGCCGTCATTGATGATGTCATCGGCATTATCGTGCTGACCTGTGTGCTGGGTGCCAGCTCCGGTGAGGGCACCGGCATCGGCGGCGTGCTGGTCCAGACCGCGCTGTTCTTTCTGGTTGCCGTTGGTATCGGCTATATGTTCCACTGCGCCATGAAGTGGCTGGATTCCCGCAATCCCCATACGCAGCGCATAACGATTGCCAGCCTTGCATTCTGCTTTGCAATGGCCTATATTGCCGAGAAATACTTTGGCATTGCGGATATTACCGGCGCTTACATTGCCGGTATCGTTCTCTGTACGCTGCACGACGCCGCTTATGTGGAGCGCCGGGTCGACATCAGCAACTATGTGATTTTTGCGCCGATTTTCTTTGTCAGTATCGGTTTAAAGACCGACATCAGCGGACTGACGCCGGAGATTCTGCTGTTCAGTGTTTGCTTCGTTCTCGTTGCCCTGCTGGCAAAAATCATCGGCTGCGGACTGGCGGCCAGAGCCTGCCGTTTCAACTGGGGAGACTCTCTTAAAGTCGGTGTCGGCATGATGACCCGCGGTGAGGTCGCCTTGATCGTGGCCCAGAAGGGCCTTGAGGTCGGCGTTGTCGAGCCTGTTTATTTTACGGCGGTCATCCTTTTGATCGTGATTTCCAGCGTCGCCACGCCGCTGGCGCTGAAAGCGCTGTTCACGAAAATGCCCCCTGTCCCCCATCCAAGCGAAGCAAAAAAGTGACCGCTGCATAACCCCTCGCCTGTCAGCCAATGCCGGTGCCGGATGACCCATAATGAAAGAAAAGCCCTGAAGGCAGGCTTAAAAGTGAGAAGCTGCTCATTCCCTACGGAGTGAGCAGCTTCTTTTGTGGCAAAATATGCGAAAATGCGAGATAATACGGCGCAGCAACGGCCTGCCGGTGGGCGCTTTGCATTTATCGCAGCTTATTTTCCCAGCCGACATTTGAAATCTGTATATCCGAACGTCACGATTTTCCGCGTAGTGCCGTCGGGCTTGCGGGCGTAAATACCGGGCAGGGGCATACCGTTGAAGGTGTTGTTCTTGCAGGTGGTGTAAATGGCCATATCGCCGAACACCAGCAGATCTCCCACGGCAGGCACAGCGTCAAAGCTGTAATCACCGATGACATCTCCCGCAAGGCAGGTCGGCCCGGCCAACCGCACAGTGCAGGGCTTTTCGCCGGGTTCCCCTGCCCCCAGCAGCGGCGGGCGGTAGGGCATTTCGATCACGTCCGGTGTATGGCAGGCGGCGCTGGCATCCAAGATGGCAACCGTCGTATCGCCGTTTTGCACCACGTCCAGCACGCGGGTCAAGAGATACCCTGCGTTCAGGGCGCAGGCCTCGCCGGGTTCCAAATAAACCGTCACGCCCCAGTCATTCCGGGCGCGGCGGATACATTTTTCCAAAGTGGCCATGTCGTAGCCGGGGCGGGTGATGTGATGCCCGCCTCCGAAGTTCAGCCACTTCATTTTTGGCAGCAAATCGCCGAATTTCTCTGCCACTGCGTCCAGCGTCACGGCCAGCGCATCGGCGTCCTGCTCACATAAAGTGTGAAAGTGCAGGCCGTCCAACAGCCCGGGCAGGGCAGAATTTTCTGCCGCTGCCGCGTCCCACTGGGCGCGGGTCGTGCCCAAACGGCTGCCGGGGGCGCAGGGGTCGTAAATCGCGTGGCCGTCCTGGGTCGAGCACTCGGGATTGATGCGCAGTCCCACACTTTTGCCCGCCGCCTTGGCCGCGGGGCCAAATTTTGCCAGCTGTGCGGGCGAGTTGAAGACGATATGGTCAGCGTACCGCAGCAGCTCGTCCATTTCATCTGCGCGGTAGGCCGCGCAGAAAACGTGCACTTCTTTGCCGGGCATTTCCTCCGCGCCGAGCCGCGCCTCAAACAGGCCGCTGGCCTCGGTGCCCGCGAGGTGCGGCGCCAGCAGCGGGTACAAATCGTAGTTGCTGAACGCCTTTTGCGCCAGCAGCACCTTGCACCCGGTACGACGGGCCAGCCCGCCCAGAATCTCCGCGTTGCGGGTCAGGGCAGCTTCATCCAGCAGGTAACAGGGCGTGGGCAGGGCGGAAAATTCCGGCGGCACTGCGCCGTCGATGGCCGCAAACGGCGGCCGTGCGTCGAACTGTGCCATCAGTCCACGAGAACCGGATCATGGTTCTCGCTGCGGGGCAGGCCATACTTGTCCAGCGCGTCGAGGAACGGGTCGGGGTTGAACTCCTCCACCGTGTAGACGCCGGGCTTGGTCCACTCGCCGGTCAGCATCATCAGCGCACCGCACATCGCGGGCACACCGGTGGTGTAGCTGATGGCCTGACTGCCGACCTCGCGGTAGCACTCCTGATGGTCGCACACATTATAAATGTAGTAGGTCTTGTCCTTGCCGTCCTTTTTGCCGGTGAAGATGCAGCCAATGTTCGTCTTGCCCTTGGTGCGGGGACCGAGGCTGGCGGGGTCGGGCAGCAGCGCTTTCAGGAACTGGATGGGCACGATCTCCTGACCGTTGTAATTGATGGGCGTGGTGGAGAGCATGCCCACATCCTCCAGGCAGCGCATGTGGTCAAGATAGCTCTGTCCGAAGGTCATGAAGAAGCGGATGCGCTTGACATCGGGCAGGTTCTTGCCAAGAGACTCGATTTCCTCATGATGCAGCAGGTACATATCCTTCTGACCGACCTGGTCAAAGTTGTACTCGCGCTTGATGCTCATGGGCGGGATCTCGACCCACTTGCCGTTCTCCATATAGCTGCCGGGGGCGGAGACCTCGCGCAGGTTGATCTCGGGGTTGAAGTTGGTGGCGAACGCATAGCCGTGATCGCCGCCGTTGCAGTCGAGGATGTCGATGGTGTCGATGGAGTCGAACTCATGCTTGGCGGCGTAGGCGCAGTAGGCCTGGGTCACGCCCGGATCAAAGCCGCAGCCCAGCAGCGCAGTCAGGCCGGCGTCCTCAAACTTTTTCTTGTACGCCCACTGCCAGCTGTAGTCAAAGTAAGCGGAGAAGCCGGCCTCCTTGCAGCGCTTCTCGTAGATGGCACGCCACGCGGGGTCGTCGGTGTTTTCCGGCTCGTAGTTGGCAGTGTCCATATAGTTTACGCCGCAGGCCAGGCAGGCGTCCATGATGGTCAGATCCTGATACGGCAGGGCGATATTCATGACGAGGTCGGGCTTGTAGCTGTTGATGAGGTCGCACAGCTGCTGGACGTCGTCGGCATCGACCTGCGCGGTGGTGATTTTGGTCCGGGTGGTGGGGGCCAGCTTGGCGGCCAGCGCGTCGCACTTGGATTTGGTGCGGCTGGCGATGCACAGCTCGGTAAAGACGTCGCTTACCTGGCAGCACTTGGAGATGGCGACGCTTGCCACGCCGCCGCAGCCGATAACAAGAACTTTGCTCATGATGGAACTCCTTTGTATTTTTTATTGTATGATGTGTATGGGTATTTTGTAGGGGCGAACATTGTTCGCCCGTGCCCGTTTGTGGCAGCGGCAGCTTTCCCGTGTGGATATGGAATCCGCCCCTACATCCTCTCCCCCGATAAGGTTGAGAATGTAGGGAGGGGTCTTGCCCCCTCCGCGGGGCGTCGAAGACGCCGCTCCCTACAGGGATGGCTGCTTACTTTTCCAGTGCCAGCAGCAATTCCCGCAATACCTTGCAGGCCGTGGCCGTGGAAACGCCGCTCTGGTCGAGCATGGGTGCCAGCTCGTTCACGTCCGCGCCAATGATGTTCGCTTTCGTCACGGTGCGGATGGCCCCAAGCAGCTGCAAAAAGCTGACGCCGCCCGCCTCGGGCGTGCCCGTGCCGGGGAAGGCCGACGGGTCGAGGCAGTCCAAATCAATGGTCAGATAGACAGGCACATCGGTCTGGCACAGCCAGTCGGTCAGCTCGGTCAGGCCGGTAAAGTCGAACTTGTGCATATCGGTGTGCCGCGCGGCGAACTGAAATTCCTCCCGGTCACCGCTGCGGATACAGAACTGGTGGATGCGCCCGTCGCCGACCAAATCATGGCAGCGGCGCAGCACGCAGGCGTGGCTCAGCTGCGCGCCGAGGTAATCGTCCCGCAGATCGGCGTGAGCGTCAAAATGTACGATATGCAAATCGGGATATTTGCGCACCGCCGCGCGCACCGCGCCCAACGTGACAAGGTGCTCGCCACCCAGCAGCAGCGGCAGCTTTCCGTCGCGCAGAATTTCCGCCGCGCGGGACTCAATGTCTACAAGGGCACTCTCGCTGGAACCAAAGCACAGCTCTAGGTCGCCGCTGTCAAACACATTCCCATCGGTCAGGTCCTTGTCCTGATAGGGACTGTAAGTTTCCAGACCGTAGCTTTCGTGGCGCATGGCCGCGGGGCCAAAGCGCGCACCGGGGCGGTAGCTTGTGGTGGAATCAAACGGTGCACCGTATAAAACAATGCTTGCTGTGCGGTAGCTGCTGTCGCAGCCGATGAAATTTTCAACATTGCGATGCAGCATCAGTGTTCCTCCACTTCCCGCAGCATTTCCTCAAGGAAAGCGGGCAGATAAAACGCCCCGACGTGCAGCCGGGAGGTGTAATAGCGGGTGCGCATGTTCAGCGCGTTCCACGCATCGGCGTCCATATCGTTGATGGGATGATATTTTTTGCTGGCAAAGCCGAACAGCCAGTATCCCGCCGCAAAGGTCGGGATGTGCGCCTGATACACCTTGCTGATGGGAAAGGTGCTGGCAATGCGCTGGTGGCTGCGCTGCATGGCGGTGGCGTCCTCGGCATAGAACGGGCTGCCCTGCTGGTTGACCATGATGCCGTCCGCGCGCAGGGCGTTGAAGCAGCTGCCGTAAAATTCGCGGGTGAACAGCCCCTCCGACGGGCCGAACGGGTCGGAGGAATCCACGATGATAAGGTCGTACTCATCCTCACACTTGCGGATGAATTTCAGCGCATTTTCGTAATAAATATGTACGCGGCGGTCATCCATGCGGCAGGCGTTGCCGGGCAGGTAGGCGCGGCATGCCTCGATGACCTGCGGGTCCATCTCCACAAGGTCAATGCTTTCCACGCGGTCATAGCGGGTCAGCTCCCGCACAACGCCGCCGTCGCCCGCACCGATGACGAGAATATCCTTGGCGTTTTTGTGTACCGACATCGGCACGTGGGTGATCATCTCGTCGTAGATGAACTCGTCGCGCTCGGTCAGCATGACGTTGCCGTCCAGCGTCAGCACGCGGCCAAACTCCGGTGTTTCAAAAATGTCGATGCGTTGATAGTCGCTCTGCTTGGAGTAAAGCTGGCGGTTGACCCGGATGCTGTGCTTGACATCGGGGGTGTGAAACTCCGAAAACCACATTTCCATTGTAAAACCTCCCTGTCAGGCCAGTACGTTCAGGCGCAGAATGTCGGGGTCTTCCGGTCCGGTCATGCTGCAGCCTTTGGCCTTGGCGTACTCGATATAGTCTAAAATTTCAGCGGTGATGCGCTCGCCCGGGGCCAGAATCGGGATGCCCGGGGGGTAGCACATGACGAACTCGCTGCACACCATGCCCTCGGTCTCGCGCAGGGGCAGGCTCTTCTTGGGGGCGTAGAACGCTTCCTGCGGGCTGGCGGCGACCTCGGGGTCAATGTACTCTTGGCTCAACAGGCCCGCACCGTCGGTGTGGTAGCGGCGTTTGATTTCGGCCAGTGCGCTGACAAGGCGCTCGACCTCCTGCGGGCGGTCACCGATGGAGAGATAAGCCAGTATATTACCGATGTCGCCAAACTCGATCTGAATGTCGTACTCGTCGCGCAGGATGTCATAGACCTCAATGCCCGCAAGACCGATGTCCAGCGTGTGGACGCTGAGTTTTGTTGTATCAAAGTCAAAAACAGAGTTTCCGTTGCAAAGCTCCTTGCCGAAGGCATAGTACCCGCCCACGGCGTTGATCTCCTCGCGGGCGTACTCGGCCATATCGGCCACCTGATGGAACACCTGCCGCCCGCGCAATGCGAGATTGCGGCGGGAAATATCAAGGCTCGACATCAGCAGGTAACTGCCGGACGTCGTCTGGGTCAGGTTGATGATCTGCCGCACATAGCCCGCGTGGACATTGGGGCCGGTCAGCAGCAGACTGGACTGGGTCAGGCTGCCGCCGCTCTTGTGCATCGAGACGGAGGCCATATCTGCGCCCGCCGCCATGGCAGAGACAGGCAGCCCGCCGCCAAAATAGAAGTGTGTTCCGTGGGCTTCGTCGGCCAGGCAGAGCATCCCGGCGTCGTGGGCCATCCGCACAATGGCGCGCAGGTCGCTGCAAATGCCGTAGTAGGTGGGGTTGTTCACCAGCACGGCCACGGCGTTGGGGTGCTCGGCAATGGCCTTGGCCACCTGCTCTCGCTTCATGCCCAGACTGATTCCGAGGCGGTTGTCCACCTCCGGGTTGACGTAGACCGGTACCGCACCGCAGAGCACCAGCGCGTTCAGCACGCTGCGGTGCACGTTGCGCGGCAGAATGATCTCATCCCCGCGCTTGCAGGCGGTCAGCACCATGCTTTGTACCGAGCTGGTCGTGCCGCCCACCATTAAAAAGGCGTGTGCCGCGCCGAACGCATCGGCGGCCAGCTCCTCGGCCTCGCGGATGACCGAAACCGGGTGGCAGAGATTGTCCAGCGGCTTCATGCTGTTGACGTCCACGCCGACGCACTGCTGCCCCAGAAACGCGGTCAGCTCCGGGTTGCCGCGCCCACGCTTGTGGCCCGGCACGTCAAAGGGCACGACGCGCATACGGCGGAAGTTTTCCAGCGCTTCATGGATGGGTGCGCGGCGCTGGTCCAGCCGAGTGCGCTTTGCTTCTCCGTTCATTTTTACCTCCGTTCGCGGTCCCCTTGCAAAATAAAAAACGCAAGCCGTGCACATACGTGCAGACTTGCGTTTGAATCCAGCGTATTTTTGCACAGGCCGAAAACCCCCGGTACCACACCGGGAGAGCGTCCTGCATGATTCAAAAAGGCTGAGCGTGTCAGAGTCTATATAGCAATTACACTTTTACTACTCTTTATTGACCGTTTCACAAGTCTGCACACCAAAACGTGCAATTTCATGGTTGTAAAGGAACCAACTTATAAAATTTGAGCTTTTAACTCAATCAATAAGGCAACCAAAGTTGCCGATCGGCAGTGGACCCGGCTGTCCGTATGGCCTTAGCCCCCGATGGGCGGTCCGTAGGTAAATTGCTTTGAAAAACTCTTACAAACTCGATTCGTCTTTCAAAATCGAAGAAAGTATAACATGACATAATTGCTGTGTCAATATTTTGGTGAAAAATAATTTATAGAGGGATTTTCCTGCAATTCTCAAAGCTTGTTGCGCGGCTACGGAATCGTTTCCGCTAAATTTGTCACTATTTTTGGAACTTTTCCACAAAAACAGGGGGTGCAAATTTGTGCATCAGGCCGATTTTGCAGTAAATCGAAAAAAACGATTGATTATTGCGCCGGAAAGGTGTATTATAAGATCAATCCGAAACGGAAACGTTTCCGACGAAACAAATCAACACCCTTGCAAATCATTGTTTTTCTTGAGAAGGAGGAAAAAACATGAACGCAAAAAAGACACTCTCGATGACTCTGGCAGCTGCTATGGCTGCGGGTCTGCTGGCAGGCTGCGGCGGCAGCTCCTCTACGGCTGCTTCCTCTACCAGCACCAGCACCGAATCCAAGGCTGAATCCACTGCCGCTTCTACCGAGGCGACCACTGATGCAGCCGGCAAGGTCTACTACCTGAACTTCAAGCCCGAGCAGGACGAAGCCTGGCAGAATCTGGCCAAGAAGTACACCGAGGAGACCGGTGTTCCCGTCACCGTCGTGACCGCCGCCTCCGGCCAGTATGAGACCACCCTGATGAGCGAGATGGCCAAGAGCGATGCGCCCACCCTGTTCCAGGTCAACGGCCCTGTCGGCCTGGCCAACTGGAAGGACTACTGCTACGACCTGTCCGGCACCAAGATCGCCGGTGATCTGACCAGCGACACCTACGCCCTGAAAGACGGCGACCAGATGCTGGGCATCGGTTACGTTATCGAGAGCTACGGCCTGATCACCAATAAGACCCTGCTGGAGAAGGCCGGCTACACCGTTGACGACATCAAGAGCTTCGACGACCTGAAGAAGGTGGCCGAGGACATCACCGCCCGCAAGGACGAGCTGGGCTTCTCTGCCTTCACCTCCGCCGGTATGGACGGCTCCTCTGACTGGCGCTACAAGACCCATCTGGCCAACCTGCCCATCTACTTCGAGTATCAGGAGGACGGCATCGACAACACCGACGCCATCAAGGGCACCTATCTCGACAACTACAAGAATATCTTCGACCTGTACATCAACAACTCCACCTGCGATCCTGCTGAACTGGCTGGCAAGACCGGCGACGACAGTCGCAACGAGTTCCTGAACGATGAGGCTGTCTTCTTCCAGAATGGTTCTTGGGAGTACACCAACCTCGTCGGCGACGGCAAGCCCTTCACCGATGACGATCTGACCATGCTGCCCATCTACATTGGCGTCGGCGATGAAGCCAACCAGGGCCTGTGCACCGGCACTGAGAACTACTGGTGCGTCAACAAGGAAGCCAGCGAGGACGACATCAACGCAACGCTCGACTTCATGTACTGGTGCGTTTCCTCTGACGAGGGTACCAAGGCCATGGCTAACGACATGGGCTTCGTTATCCCCTTCAAGAATGCTGTCGAGTCCCCCAACGTCTTCGTCAAGGCCGATAAGGAAATGACCGCCGCCGGCAAGACCCCTGTGGCTTGGAACTTCTCCACCATGCCTTCCGAGAACTGGAAGAACGGTGTCGGTTCTGCTCTGACCGCTTACGCCGCCGGTACCGGCAGCTGGGATGATGTCGTCACCGCTTTCGTCGATGGCTGGGCATCCGAGGCTGCTCTGAACGCTGCTGCATAACATAAGATTGTTTTCTCTACACTGAAAGCTTTTTCTCCTTACCTAGTATTACCGGTTAGCGGGGCGGGCGGTTTCGCCCGCCCCGCTTCTTTTGCAGAAAACAAAAATTACAACAAAGGGAGCATACTTATGGAAAAAGCCATTCGACGTTATTGGCCTGTTTTCGTACTGCCGACCCTCATCGCCTTTATCATTGGCTTTGTCTGGCCGTTTATCTGGGGTGCAGGGCTGTCGTTCTGCAAGTTCACCACCGTCAATAATGTGCAGTTTGTGGGCTTAAGCAACTACGCAATGATTTGGTCGGATAACACCTTCACCCATGCGTTCTGGTTCACAGCGGCGTTCACCGTCGTGTCCACCCTGCTGGTCAACGTGCTGGCCTTTGCCATCGCGCTGCTTCTCACCCGCGGTATGCACGGCACCAACGCTTTCCGCACCATCTTCTTCCTGCCGAACCTGATCGGCGGCATCGTGCTGGGCTATATCTGGCAGATCCTGCTCAACGGTCTGCTGTCCTCCTGGGGTAAGTCGCTGCTGGCGCTGAATGCCACCTACGGCTTCTGGGGTTTGATCATCCTGATGTGCTGGCAGCAGATCGGCTACATGATGATCATCTATATTGCCGGTTTGCAGAATGTGCCTGTGGATCTGGTGGAGGCCGCACGCATTGACGGTGCAACAAGCAGCCAGATTTTGTTCAAAATCAAAATCCCGATGGTCATGCCCAGCGTGACGATCTGCACCTTCCTGACGCTGACGAACTCCTTCAAGCTGTTCGACCAGAACCTCTCGCTGACAGCCGGTGAGCCTGCAAAGCAGTCTATGATGCTGGCCTACAACATCTACGACACGTTCTACGCACGCTCCGGACCCCAGTGGAAGGGCATCGGTCAGGCCAAGGCCGTCGTTTTCTTCCTGTTTGTGGTCGTTATTTCGCTGCTCCAGCTGCATTTTACCCGCTCTAAGGAGGTGCAGGCATAATGGGTGCTACTAAAAAAGACCGCCGCATCAACACGGTACTGTCCGTTCTGTTCACGATCCTGTGTATCGCCTGGCTGTACCCGGTGTTCATGATTTTGATGAACTCCCTCAAGACCGAGCGCGCCATCACGACGAGCCACGCCTTTGATCTGCCGAACGCCGAGACCTTCGTCGGCTTGAAAAACTACATTTATGGCATTCAGGAAATGGACTTTTTGTCCTCTTTCTGGTATAGTTTAGTGATCACGGTTTCGTCTGTGGCACTGATTTTGCTGTGCTGCTCCATGTGCGCATGGTATATCACCCGTGTGCAGAACACCTTGTCCAAAGGTATGTACTATCTGTGCGTATTCAGCATGATTGTCCCCTTCCAGATGGTCATGTTCACACTGGCAAAAACCGCTGATACCTTAAAGCTGAATAACCCCTACAACATCTGCATCATCTATCTGGGCTTCGGCGCGGGACTTGCGGTGTTCATGTTCACCGGCTTTGTAAAATCCATGCCGATTGCTATTGAAGAAGCCGCTATGATCGACGGCTGCAATCCCATCCAGATTTTCTTCAAGGTCGTCTGCCCGATTTTGAAGCCGACGATGATCTCTACCGCCATTTTGGAAACCATGTGGGTCTGGAACGACTATCTGCTGCCCACGCTGGTGCTGGACATCAAGACCTTCCGCACGATTCCTATGGCGATCCAGTATTTCCGCGGCAGCTACGGCAAGGTGGAGATGGCACCCATGATGGCCTGCATCATGATTACGGTGCTGCCTGTTATCGTGCTGTACCTGATCTGCCAGAAATATATTATCGATGGCGTGGTCGCCGGTGCTGTCAAGGGGTAAATTTGACACTTCTTCAAGAAAGAGGATTGGCAAATGACCATCAAAGACATCGCGCGGGAGTCCGGCTATGCGGTCGGGACCGTCTCACGAGCCTTAAATAACGCCCCCGGCGTCAGTGCAGAAACCCGTCAAAAAATATTGGAAATCGTAAACCGCCACAATTATGAACCGAACGCCAACGCCAAGCATCTGAAGCAGCAGACCAACGATGGGATCGCACTGATTGTGAAAGGCACCCAGAATATGCTGTTTGCCGGCATTTTGGAACCGCTGCAGCAGATCATTGAGGAAAGCGGCTACGTTGCGACGGTCTACTATATTGACGAGGAAGCCAACGAGGTTGCGCAGGCCCGACGCATCTGCACAGAGCGCAAACCCCATGGTATATTGTTTCTCGGCTCAAATCCGGAATACTTCACGCCGGAGTTGGAGGCACTCGGTATCCCCTGCCTGCTGCTGACGAACAGCGCGGCATCCCTGCGCATCCGCAATTTGTCCAGTGTGTCCGTAGACGATATGGCTGCATCGGACACGATGATCGAATATCTGTACAAAAAGGGGCACCGCCGCATCGGAATCATCGGCGGCAAGCCCAATCTTTCCCGTCCCAGTCTCGCCCGTCTGGCCGGCTGTCAGGGTGCTATGCTGCGCCTTGGTCTGCCGTTTGACATGGAAAAGCAGTATGCGTATGCGCGGTTCTCGCTTTCCAGCGGGTATGAGGCAATGGAGTATCTCTTAAAGCACAGCCCCGACATTACGGCAGTGTTTGCCATGTCCGACCTGATGGCGCTCGGCGCAATTCGTGCGCTGCGGGATCACGGGCTGTGTGTGCCGCAGGATATTTCCGTCACAGGTTTTGACGGCATCGCGCTGGGACAGTACAGTGTGCCCCGGCTGACGACCATCCGGCAGAATATGGAGCAATTGGCGCGGCGTTCGGCGCGGATCCTGCTCCACAACATCCAAAAACCCGGCAATGCCGTGCACGAGATCGTCTCCTTCGATCTGACCGAAGGAGAAAGCGTGCGTGAACTGTGAAGGAAAGATATCCCGGCTGCTTACTATCAAAAGAAAGAGGGGTTCTCTGATGAGAGCAAGCGGCATTCTGATGCCCATTTCAAGTCTGCCCTCGCCTTACGGTATTGGTACCATGGGTGCAGCCGCGCGTAGCTTTGTGGACTTTTTGGTCAAGGCCGGGCAGGCATACTGGCAGATTCTGCCCGTCTGCCCCACAAGCTACGGCGACAGTCCCTATCAGTCGTTCTCGACCTTTGCGGGCAACCCGTATTTTATCGATCTGGACGATCTGGCAAAGCAGGGACTGCTGCTGCCGGAGGAATATGCGTCCATCGACTGGGAATGCACCCCCGACTGCATCAACTACGGCGTCATGTACGAAAAGCGCTACGCAGTGCTGCGCTGTGCTGCCAAACGTCTGCTGGAAAAGCCCGGTGCCGACTACCGCCGCTTTGTGAAGGAAAACGACTTCTGGCTGCCCGACTACGCGCTGTTCATGGCGCTGAAGGACGCCCACAACGGAGCCTGCTGGCTGGAATGGGAAGAACCGCTGCGGCGCCGTGAGCCCGCTGCCTTGGCAGCAGCCCGGCAGCAGTACGCCGACGATGTGGCGTTCTGGCAGGCTGTACAGTTTATGTTCTACAGTCAGTGGCAGGCGCTGAAGCACTACGCCAACCGGCAGGAAATCCGCATCATCGGCGACCTTCCCATCTATGTAGCGCTTGACAGCGTCGATGTGTGGAGCTGCCCGCAGGAGTTCCAGCTTGACGAGAACCTGCTGCCCACCGAGGTGGCAGGCTGCCCGCCGGACGGCTTCTCCGCCACAGGCCAGCTGTGGGGCAACCCGCTGTTCGACTGGGACTCCATGGCCAAGACCGGCTACGCATGGTGGGTGCGGCGCATCAAACACATGTGCAGCATCTATGATGTGGTTCGCATTGACCACTTCCGCGGATTTGCGGGCTATTATGCTATCCCCTACGGGGAAGCAACCGCCCGGAACGGCCGCTGGCGCGAAGGCCCCGGCTATGCGCTGTTTGCTGCCATAAAGAAAAAGCTGGGCAGCCCGCGCATCATCGCCGAGGATTTGGGATTCCTGACGGAAGATGTCACTGCCCTGCTGAAGCAATGCGGCTATCCCGGCATGAAAGTGCTGGAGTTTGCCTTTGACAGCCGTGACGGCGGTGATTACCGCCCCCACAGCTACCCCAAGAACTGCATTGCCTATGTAGGCACCCACGACAACGAGCCTGTGAACGGCTGGATGGAAACCGCCGCCCCTGAGGACGTGGCGCGCGCCGTGCGCTACCTGAATCTGACGAAGAAAGAGGGCTATCACTGGGGCATGATGCGCGGCATCTGGTCCAGTGCTGCCGATCTGGCTGTCGTGCAGGCACAGGATCTGCTGGGCCTTGGGCATGAATCCCGCATGAACACGCCGTCCACTCTGGGCGGCAACTGGTGCTGGCGTGCCGAACCCGGTGCCTTTAACACGAGGCTGGCCAAAAAGCTGCACAGTGAAATGGAACTGTACGGACGTCTGCCGGAATGAAAACATCCGTTGTGCTATGGTGTCGGCTCGTCCTCCGTGCAGGATTCGCTGCCTAAACACATCAAGGTTGCATTCAAATTATTCAACCGTTGTATCACACGATACAACGGTATTTTTATTGACAAAAAATTCCTGCACCCCGGCAGGGGCGCAGGACAGATCCTGCCGCTTAGCGCTGCTTTACCTTCTTCCGATAGGTTCATTCCCCATCTTGCTTTCTGCCTACAATCAAAATGCTGCAACTGCTGTCCCTGCGGCAAGGAGGGCGGCGGAAATTTTTTGCACGAAGGCGAGGGCTTTGGGGCCGTCGCCGTGGACGCAGACGGAATCGGCCTGCAGGGTTACGGTGCTGCCGTCGTCGGCCTGTACGGTACCCTGCGCCGCCATCTGCAAGACCCGCGCAATGGCGGTATCCTCGTCCTCGATCATTGCGCCGGGAGCGCCGCGTGGCACAAGGCTGCCGTCGGCCTGGTAGCCGCGGTCTGCAAATACCTCGCTGGCAACGGGCAATCCGATGGCGTTTGCGGCCTTGACCATCTCGCTGCCGGAGAGAGCCAGCAGCACAGCACCGGGAGCTGCAGCCTGCACGGCGCGGCAGATGGCTGCCGCCAGCACCGGATCCCTAGCGGCCATGTTGTACAGCGCGCCGTGGGGTTTGACGTGGTGCAGCGGTACGCCCGCCGCATCGCAGAATGCCTTCAGCGCACCGATCTGGTACATCACGTCGGCCTCGGATTCGGCGGGGGAAATTGCCATTCTGCGGCGGCCAAAGCCCTGCAAATCCGGCAGACCCGGGTGTGCACCCACCTTTACGCCGTACTTTTTGCACAGCAGAACGCTCTTTTGCATCACGGACGGGTCGCCCGCGTGGAACCCGCAGGCGATGTTCGCGCTGGTCACATAGGGCAAAATTTCGGCATCCATGCCGATGGTGTACGCGCCGAAGCTCTCGCCCAGGTCGCAGTTTAAATCAATGGACGGCATTGCAACATCCCCCTTAGTATTTCAGCAGTGTGTTTTTTACGTCGGTCACAAACATATACCCCGGCGCTTCGCTTTGCATTCCGGCAGGATTGCTGGTATAATAAATATATCCCATCGGGCCGCCTGTGCGGCCAGGAAAGGTCCCCGTTATGGAAACACCTCACCAGGGCACAGCCCTGTTTCATCTGCCCGGTCTGTTTGAATTTTATGACTTGTATGCGGCATTTTTGCCGCTTTATCGTGCGCATCGGGAGTATTTTTACGACTGGTGCGCCATCGGCTCGATCTACGGCGCACCGTCTGACTGCTTATGGGCGGGCGGACGGGTCGAGTACAGTGACCGCACCCCACGCGAGGTGCTGGCGCTGACGCGTGAATATGGCATCTCGGCGCGGCTGACACTCAGCAATTCATTACTGCGCCCGGAGCATCTCACAGACCCGGACTGCAATGCGCTCTGCCGACTGTTTCAGGAACAAAATGACCCGCAAAACGGCGCCATCGTTCATGCTGAGCTGCTGACGCAGTACCTGAAAAAGAACTATCCATCGCTGTATCTTGTATCCTCAACCACAAAAGTGCTGACAGACTTCAACGATTTGCAGCGGGAGCTGGCACGGCCCGAGTTTCGCTATGTCGTGCCGGATTTCCGGCTGAACCGAGCATTTGACCGACTTGCAGCGCTGCCCCAGTCCCAGAAGGACAAGGTGGAGTTCCTCTGCAATGAGTGCTGCTGGTTCGGATGCACGGAACGCAGAGCCTGCTATGAGGCCGTCAGCCGCAAAAATCTGGGTCTGCTCGGCCCGGAGCATTACTGCAGCGCCCCCGGCGCAGCGGACGGGTATCGCTTCTCCCGGGCGATGGCGAACCCCGGCTTTATCGGCATCAAGGCCATCCGGGATACCTACCTGCCGAAGGGCTTCACCCAATTCAAGATCGAGGGGCGCGGCCTTGGCAGTGCACTGATCCTTGAATTTTTGCTTCACTACCTGACCAGGCCGGAATATCAGCTGGCTGTCCGCGAGGAGTTGTATCTGGATACCATGCTGGACCTTTTCTGACTGACTTTGTGTCGGGCCGGGTGAAGCTGTTTGCATTTTCTGCGTTGTAAGGCTCCTGTTACCCCAGTGCCACATCCAGTACCATCATCACACTGAAGCCGACAGCAAAGAATACTGTGCCAAGGTTAGAGTGCCGTCCCTGTGACATTTCGGGAATCAGCTCTTCCACCACGACATAGAGCATCGCGCCCGCAGCAAAGCTCAAAAGATAAGGCAATGCCGGTATCACAAGCTGCGCGGCCAAAATCGTCACCACTGCGCCGATTGGCTCAACCACGCCCGAAAGCACACCGCCTGCAAAGGCCCTGCCCTTGCTCTCCCCTTCGGCGCGCAGGGGCATCGAGATGATGGCGCCCTCCGGGAAATTCTGGATGGCTATGCCAAGGGACAGGGCCAGCGCGCTCGCCGCGGTGATCTGCGCGCTGCCTGCGAGAAAGCCGGCGTACATCACACCGACTGCCATGCCCTCCGGGATGTTGTGCAGGGTCACTGCCAGCACCATCATCGTAGTGCGGCCCAGCCTGCTTTTTGGCCCCTCAGCCTCCTCACTGCCGACATGCAGGTGGGGTATCAGATGATCCAGGGCAAGCAAAAACAGCACGCCGAACCAAAATCCGGCAAACGCCGGGAAAAAGGCGAACTGCCCCAACTTCTCCGACTGTTTGATTGCCGGGATCAGCAGGCTCCAGACCGATGCCGCCACCATCACACCGGCGGCAAAGCCTGCAAGTGAGCGCTGCACCAGATCTCCCAGAGCGCGCCGCATAAAAAATACGCATGCTGCGCCCAGCGATGTACCCAAAAAGGGGATCAGAATCCCCCAAAAAGTTTCTGTCAATGAAGTTGCCTCCTTTTATGGTATATACACAAAAACACAGGTACTTTATACCCCCTGTTCAATGATGCTTTTGACAAGCTGTGCCCATTTGTAAGGGTAACAGGCCAGCAGCTCCTCATGCTGCAGATCCTGCTCATGAATTACGGGGTGCGCAAAATGCTGCTGATAACGCGCGCGATACTTCGCTCCCATTTTCAGCGCGTAGAAAATATGAATCTCCGTACCGGGAACATCAATTCCCTCCGGCAAGGGCGTGATGAGGTCGGAATAAAATTGGTTTTTACAGCTTTGCATCGTCACATAGGGGCGTGCAGCACCGAACATCGCCATAAAAGCGCGGACATAGTCCCCCTTCTCCGCGGAGCACTTTTCTAATCGCTTCTGCAGAAAGCAACTTTTGAACTGCCCGTCCCGAATCAGCGGATAAATCAGCGGCAGGAGAAGATTCGTTTGTAATTTGGCCGCGAGCTTGGAGCATTGGTCAAGGTCGGAGCTGCCCAGAATACCGTAGTCCATATGTATGCTTTTCCGTGCTGCCAGCAGTCCCACGAAAGAGCCGCCCAGAGAGCAGCCGTAGGCGGCCCGTATATGCCCGCCGCAGTTTTTCAGGATGTAGGCTTCGATTTTTTCGGTTTCTGCAAGCATTGTCGGAAATTCGGTACTTTCTGTTTCGTCAAAGCCATCATAGCTGACGCAAAGTACGCGAAAATCCCGCTGCAACAGAGGGATCACTTGGCCAAAGTTGCTTTTCCAGTGGCAGCAGGTGCCGGGCAGCAGCAAAATGACCGGAGCGGTATCCGCCCCAAATTCATAAACCTTCATTCTCCTGCCTCCCGCAGCCACAGTCACTTCGCTTTACGGCGGTCAAACACAGCCAGCCTGTTTTGCTTTTGTGTACCGCAATGTCACAAAAGCCCGCTTGCTCAAGATATGCTTTCAGCTCAGTATCCTTGTAGATGGTCATGCCATCAATGATTTCTGTCCATTTTTTGTCTTTGTCCGTGTCGCCGTTGACTTCATTGCAGATGAGGAAGGTGCCGCCCGGCTTCAAAACCCGCCAAACCTCCCGGAAGCATTTTGCAAGGTCCGGCCAGAAATAGACGGTTTCAAACGCTGTGACTGCATCGAACCAATCGCTGGCAAAAATGATGCGCTGCACGCTGCCCTGCCAGATGACACAGCGATCCCTTTGAATCGCCTCTGCATTGAGACGGCGGGATTTTTCGACGCTGACAGCAGAGTAATCCACGCCCTTTACGATGCCGCGCGGACACCTTTTCAGCAGCCGTTTGATATTCGCTCCGCCGCCGCAGCCGCAGTCCAGCACCTTTGCGTCCGGCGCAAGATGCAGAAAGTGAAGCCCCCACAGCGCCACGGGGGTGTGGGCAAGGTTCATCATGGTGACCATCAGCCTGCCGCCGAAGCCTTTTGGGTCTCTCGTATTTTCAAAAAATGACATCGTTTATCTCCTTTCAACTTTTTTACACTCTGCGTAGGTAAGTGGAATGGAATTCTGCAAAACAACACTTCTGCAAACGGTCCAGCCGTTTTGCTGCAAAAATGCCAGATACGCAGCACTCGTCCATCTGCTGTGCAGCGGAAAGCCTGCAATTTTCAGCGCAAGGGCCTGAAGATTTCCCCAAGGGGAATTCTCTGCATGGGTAAAGGTAGGAGCAATCAGCGTGCCATCGTTTTTAAGCACACGGCGAAACTCGATAAGGGCTTTCTCAGGGTGCGGCACAATGTGCAGTGCATTGGAGACAATGACAACATCAAAGGACTGGTCAGCATAAGGCAGATGGAACATATCCTGCACGGAAAAATACAGCTTGGAGGAAAAATTACCCCGCTTTGCCTGCGCAATCATCGCTGCGGAGGCGTCGGTAGCCTCAATGTGGTCGGCAGAACACAGGAGATGCTTTGCCACCTGCCCTGTGCCGGTGGCTACCTCCAAAACGGTTTTGTGCCACACAGCAGGGCGAAGCAATGCATATAATTGATCATAGGCTATTGCATTCTTACGCATAAAGCGGTCATACCTTGCTGCATTTCTGTCCCAAAAATTCTTTTTCGTAATGCTCAGCTCCTTGGTTTGCAGCAACTAACCGCTGCTTATTTGAAAAGCTGCCCGGCGGCAGCATGGAAGCTTGTATATGCGCGTTAGAACAATCTAACCGTTGGATCGTAAAAAAGCTGCCTGCAGCCAAAACGGCGCACCAGCAACGATTCTACGATATTTCGGTCATATAATAGCAGTCTGGCACCCAAATGTCAATAGGGTGCTAAAGGTGCTTTTGTGCGTTTGAATTTCAACAAAAATTCAATAGCGGGCAGTGCGCTTTACACTGCCCGCTATTGAGAAAAGCTTACTTTAGCCGTTTTCGTCCTTGGGAATGGCCAGATTCAAGAGGATGGCAACGAGTGCGGCGGGCACAATGCCGGAGCCGCCGAATACCAGAGAGAGCATCTGCGGTGCGTGTGCAAGGATGCCGTTGTTGGCACCGATGCCGTAGCCGAGACCGAGCGCTACCGAGACGATGCTCAGGCTGCGTGGGGTCAGCGGCTCGCGGGTGATGAGCTGAATACCGCTCACCACGATCGAAGAGAACATCATGACAGCTGCGCCGCCCAGCACCGACTGCGGCATGATCGAGACGAGCGCGCCCAGCTTGGGCACCAGACCGCAGAGAATCAGGAAGATGCCGCCTGTGGCCAGCGCAAAGCGGTTAACGACCTTGGTCATGCTGACAAGGCCGACATTCTGGCTGAAGGAGGTGTTGGGCAGTACGCCGAACAGTGCGGCAAAGCTGGAACCGATACCATCGCAGATGACGCCGCCGGACAGCTCAGTGTCGGTGGCCTCGCGGTCCATGCCGCCCATGATAACGCCGGAAATATCGCCCACGGTTTCGACCGCCGTGACGATGAACATAATCATGACCGGTGCGATCGCGCGCATATCAAACACCGGCTTGACCGGCATCAGCTCGGGCAATGCAAACCATTTGGCCTCGGCCACCTTATTCCAGTTCAGCACCCATGCCTTGGTGTAGGTAACACCCTCGGCGTTCAGCGCCGTGGTGGGCAGAATAAGACCCATGAGAAACGCTGCAATGTAGCCGCAGATGATGCCCACCAAAATCGAGGAGGAATTCAAAAAGGTGCTGCCGGAGTGCTTGCAGATCAGGATGACGACCAGCACAAAGATGGCGAGCAGCAGGTTTTCGACCGAGCCGAAATCCTGCGCGGTGTTGCCGCCGCCGAAGGAGTTTACACCGACCGAGATCAGGCTCAAACCGATGGAAAGCACCACCGTGCCGGTAACGACAGAGGGCAGCAGCTTGCGCAAAGGCTTCAGAAAGAAGCCCAGCACTGTCTCAAACAGGCCGCCGATCAGGGAGGCGCCCATGATCGCGCCGTAGGCCAGTACGCCGCCGCCCATCGAGGCTGCGACCGAGCTGAACACCCCGATGAAGCCGGAGGAGGTACCCATGATAATAGGAACCTTGCCGCCGATGGGGCCGATGGAATACAGCTGAACCAATGTGACGATGCCCGCCACAAGCATCGCATTCTGCAGCAGCGTGACGCGCAGGTCGGCAAATTCGCCGCCGGCCAGGCCGCAGGCACCCGTGATGATAAGCAGCGGCGTAAGGTTGCCGACAAACATCGCCAACACATGCTGCATGCCCAGCGGCAGTGCCTGCTTCAAGGACATCTTGCCTTCAAAGCGGAAGGCTTCGGGGGAAAGATCGTTTTTCTTCATTCCACAACTCCTCAGATAAAACCTATTACAATATAACATATACCGCCAAAGCGGAAGGGCATACCGCCCTATTTATACATTATACCATCCCCTGCCCTGTGATTGCAATTCCATCAGCCGCCGCAGCAAAAATTTTGTGTGTTTTTGAAGAAAGCTGAACGGTCAAAAAACCTTGATCGCCTGCTGCTTGCCGTGCAAAGTGTAGTGTACGGTCAGACCGTCGTCTGCATCCACGGTGCAATTTTCGGCGTGGTCGGTCAATTCCCGCAGGGCGTTGTATTGGCGGCGCATCTCATCCGTATAGCGACTGGGCATATCGGAGGTGAGCAGGATGCCGCTGAACAGCGCATTGACCCGGGCCAGGGTCTGCTTTTGCTGTAGGGTCAGCTTGCAGTTTTCCTCGCGCAGGAAGAATACATCGGGGTCGCTGCCGTAGGCGCGCCCGTTGAGCTGGCGGCGGAAAATCGTGTTGCCGATGGACTGCCTTGTGGAGACCCGCTCGCGGTGGAAAAGCCGCATATACCACACATCGTCCCAGTCCAGCCCTACATCACACCCAATGCGGCAGTAGTCAACGATGCCAAAGGCAGGCATGACCGGCACACCGCAGCCAAGGATCAGCTTGTCGCCGCACCATGAGCGCAGCAGTGCCATGGCACGCTGCATCCGTCCTGCGCGGGATTCCCGGGCGTTGCCGAACGGTGCTGCGCCGTAGAGAAAGTCCAGCTTGACAAGGTCAAAGCCCCAATCCTGCAGGACGCGGTCAAAGACCTGCTTGAGGTAGGCCTGTACCTCCGGGTGGTCTATATCCAGCGCATAAAAGCTGCTCCAATTGCAGCCGCAGCACCAGGGTTGACCGTCCACCTGCAGCAGCCAGTCCGGGTGATCTTTGCAGAGCAGGGATTCCTTTTCGCAGACGAACGGTGCCAGCCACAGTCCTGCCAGAAAGCCGCTTTCATGGGCTGCATCTGCCAGCGGGCGCAGCCCGTTGGGGAATTTGGCAGGGTCAGGCTCCAGCCAGTCTCCTACCTTGCGCTCCCATCCATCATCGATCTGAAAGAGATCCCCTGCGCGGAAAAGCGTTTTGCAGCCGTTGAGGTCTTCCTGGATCGAGGCCTCGTCAATGTTCTGGTAGCGGTTATACCAGCTGGAATACCCGGCCAACCTGCGCGTGGTGCGGGGGCGGCAGCCCAGCGCCGCAAACCATGCGTCAAATACCTCATCCTCGGTGCCCTCGGCAAAAAAGAGGGAGAACGCAGGAAAGCTGCCGCCGGTATGCTGTACCCCGGCGCAGTCGCGTTCAATGCGCAGCTGTGCGGCGCGGCTGTCATAGGAAAAAATCGTATAGCCCGGTGCCTCGTCCAGGCTGGCCAAAAGGCGGTAGGTCTTTCCACGCCGGAAATAGCAGTAGGAGAAGCCGTGGCTCTGTCCCCTCTTGCCGCTGTAGGGAACAAAATGATAATCGCCGTAACGGTCAAAGCTGTATTTCTCCAAAAGAAATTTCGGGACACGCTCAACACCGTGCTGCCGGTCCCATTTGCCCAGCTCCGGGCAGGCGGTCCAGGTTTGATAGCCGTTCATGAAGATCTTTTCTTCGCGCGCCATCGTCCACGGAAGCACAGCAACCGCATTTTGCAGCACTCCGGCGGGCAGCTCTGCCCTCAGGCAGACGGCACCGCTGCGCGGGGTGATGGCTGCCGTGCCGTCAAACCGGCCGCTGTCTGTTGCGGCATACCACTGCATCTCAGCCATTTTGAGTTTCCTCCCTGTGAAGCGCAGCACTGATTTCGGCTGCGCGGTCATCCGTCAGGGTGAACCTGCGACGGAACAGTACAAGCGCCGCCGCAAGGACGGCCATGGGCAGAACGGTCATCATGAGCCGCAGCCCGAGCAGTGTACCGGCGCTCTGGGCAGCAACGGGGCCTGTCTCCTCGGCATTGCCGGCCAGCCCGATCAGATCCAGGCCGATGCCGGTCAGAAAAACCGCCACGCCGGACGCAGCCTTTACAACAAAGGTCTGCATCGAGAAGATAACGCTTTCCTCACGGCGCCCGGTCTTGAGCTGGCCGTAGTCCACACTGTTGGAGAGGAAAAGGGTCGTCAGTACGCTGAGCATGCCGTTGCAGGCAAACACCACCACGCCCGGCACGCAGAGCAGTGCCAGACTGCCGGAAAAGCCCGTCAGGCAGAGCAGGAGCAGCACAGCATAGCCGCCCAGCGCCAACCCCAGACTTACCGTAAATACGGCAGTGTTGCTAAGCTTTTTGCGCAGCACCGGATAGAGGACCATCATGCCGAGGATCTGTGCCGCACCGCCGATGGTTGAGAACAGCGTGTAGCTGGCCTTCCAGCCTGTACCGCCGAAATCGTACTTGAAGAAATAGATGATAAAGTTGGAGGTCAGATACAGCGCCGAGTTGATCAAAACGATGCTGCCTACGACCACAAGCGCCTGATCGTTGGAGAACAGCGCCTTGAACATCTCGCTGACGGTGGCGGTCTTTATCTCGGCGCTGCCGGTCTCCTTGACGCTGGCGCAGCAGATCGCCTCGGTAACCACAAAGATGACAGCCACGAGCAGTGCTACCCAGCGGAAGCCGGTGCGCTCGCTGTCGCCGCCCAAAGCACCAACCAGCAGCATGGTAAACATCGCAATGAGCGCCGAGCCGACGCCCGCACAGGTGCGGCCCACGACTGACAGGTTTTCTCGGTCAGCAGGGGTGCGGGTCACGGCGGGGATCATCGACCAGTAAGGAATGTCCATCATCGTGTAGGTGACGCCCCACAGGATGTAGATGACGCTGAAGTAGACCATCATGTCGGCACCCTCCAGCACCGGCGCGGCAAACAGCGCGTAGAGAACCACCGCATTCAGGACGGTGCCGCTGAGGATCCACGGACGGAACCGTCCCCAGCGGGTGCGGGTCTTGGCCACCAGCACCCCCATAAAGGGATCGTTGAAGGCGTCAAACACACGCGCGATCATCAGGATCAGGCCGACAAAGGTGGCAGGCAGGCCCAGCACATCCTGATAATAGTACATGACATAGGAGGCAGACAGCGCGTAGACCATATCCTTGCCCACTGCGCCGATGCCGAAGGCGGCTTTTTGCTTTGTTGTCAGTTCCATACTGCACACTCCTTCTTTGTGACGGTAAATTCTACGGTGACAGGCGCACACTGCGGGGCCGAGACGGTCAGCGCGGCTGTACCTGTCTGCCCGACTGTGCGCAGATAAGTCCCGCCCATGCCGCCCTCGGCGGTTGCCGCCGCAGGGCCGACCAGCGCAGCGGCACCGGTTACGGCAAAGGTCAGCGGCAGCTGTGCATAGACGGCAAGGCTGCCATTTTCATCAAGGATCCGCACCCGAACCCCGGCCATATCGTAGGTGTCACCCTCCTGCAGGACGGTGGCGGAGGGCGTTACCTCAAGATGCAGTCGGTGGCTGGGGCAGAGCGTGACGCTCTTTACCACGGTATCCCCGTTTTTGGCATCGAACCGCCAACACGTAGCCGCGCCGCCCCAGTTGCCGACATACTTGCCGTACAGCGCCACACCGTCCGCAAAGCTCATCTTATAGCGCACCATGCACCACGCCAGCTTCAGCTTGTAGCGCAGCGGCAGCCCGGCCAAGCCGTAGCGCCCGGCTGCAAGCAGACAGTCGCGCAGCGTATCGGCCTTGGCCTTGTCAAAATGCTCCTGTGTTTCAAGCAGGACACCGATTGTGTCATCCACGGCCAGCGGCGGGTGCGGCAGCGCCGTCCAGCCGCTTTTGTGCAGGGTCGTCACAAACACATCGTTTTTATAAAGATCCACCCGCTCGGCGTTGGTAAACACATAGACCGTGCCGATTTGCCCGGCAGGATAGTCACCGATGTCCATCGCGGAGCTGACCGCCAGCACCGGCTCCTCCCCGCCCTGCGATGCGTAGACGGACGCCGCCAGCTTGGGATTGCGGAAGCTGTCCAGCACGCCGTGATAGCAGATGCGGTCCCCGGAGCCGAAATCCTTGTGGGTGGCATAATCAAACATACACCAGCCAAAGCAGCCCGCATGCTCTCCATCTGCGTAGGCGGCGTCCAACACCCGCGCATGGCGCAGGGCATGCTCCTGCCGGTGCGGGGCATCGTCACAGGACTTTGTGGGGTACATGTGGCCGTTGCATTCTGAGATCAGCAGAGCCTTGCTCAAATCAGGCGTTACATCCTTTTTCCGCTTGGCTCCGGCGTTTAAGCCGTTGTGGGAGAAATCGTTGTAGGCGTAAACATCTTCCAGGAGATGGCTCTTTTCCAGATACCGCACGCCCGAGGTCGCCCGGCTCGGGTCCAGTGCGTGGGCAATTTGGTTGGTGCGCGTATAGAATTCGTCATCGTCCACGCTCTCGTTGATGCGCACACCCCACAGTATGATGCTGGGGTGATTGCGGTTTTGCAGCAGCATCTCCCGCAGCATGGCGCAGGCGCGGTCTTTCCATGCCCCATCGCCGATGTGCTGCCAGCCGGGCAGCTCGGTAAATACAAGCAGGCCCAGCCGGTCACATTCATCAAGGAAATACTGGCTTTGCGGGTAATGGCTCGTGCGCACCGCATTGCAGTGCAGCTCGTTTTTCAGGATGCGGGAGTCCTGCCGCTGCAGGCTTTCCGGCGCGGCGTAGCCAATGTAGGGGTAGCTTTGGTGGCGGTTCAGCCCGCGCAGAAAGGTCTTTTTCCCGTTCAGATAAAAGCCGTCCGCCCGGAACACAGCCGTCCGGAAACCGAAGGAGGTTTCCCGGCTGTGCAGTACCTGCCCATCGGTATCGAGCAGCTCTGCTATGCAGCGGTAGAGATTCGGATGCTCGGTGTCCCACGGTGCGGCATCAGGCAGCGTAAGGCGGCATTCCGCCGATTCTGCCGGGGGCAGCTGGCGGCTCACCAGCGTCTTGCCCGCACTGCTGCAGAGCCGGACGCGCAGCGCAGCGGCCTTTTCCGGTGCTTCTACGGTCAGCTGTACGGCAGCCTCGGTCAGCGTCGGTGTGTACACGAAAAGATCGCTCACACGGCTCTGCGGCGAGGTTTCAAGCCAGACCTCCCGGTATAGACCGCCGTAGGTCAGGTAGTCGATGACAAAGCCGAAGGGCGGCAGGCTGGGATCCTCGCGCGTATCCAGCCGCACGGCCAGCAAATTTTCTGTGCCGCGGTGCACAAGGTCGGTAATTTCGATGGTGAAGCCGGTGTAGCCGCCCTGATGCTGCCCGGCCAGCTGGCCGTTCAGGTAGATCTCCGCCTGATGGGCGGCCCCGTCAAAGCGCAGGAATACCCGGGGCGCATCGGGAACGGTCAGTGTGCGACGGTAACCGCAGACCATCTCATAGTCAGAGGGGTCTGCGTAGTGGAGCGGCAGCTCCCGGCAGGTATGGGGCAGACGCACCGGACGACAGCTAACAGGTTCACCCCGACAGAAGGCATCGCTCCATTGCTCTGTAAATTCCCAGTGATTGCAAAGACTGTATCTCATCGTACCAACAACCCCTCCAGTAAAATGGAAATCATCTCATCCAGGGCATCCGTGTAGGATATGCCCTGCGCATCGAGCGTGCGGTCTGCAAGAAAATCCTCAATGGAAGCGGAGATCATCCGCTGCAGAACCGGCAGGGATACCCGACGGATAACGCCCTCCCCCATCGCCTGCTCCAGCAGTGCCAAGGTAGGCTCCCAGCCGGTTTCCAGATGCTCCCGCACGCGCGCTGCGACTCTGGGATATTTTTCATCCAAAAGATCCATCTGCTGCAGATCCAGCGCGGTGTACTCCTCCGGCAGGGCGATAATGACCGCCCGCAGCTTTTCAGCCAGGGTGCCGGGGCCGTCAAGGATGCGCTGCTTGCGGGCGTGGATCCTTGTGAACGCATCGTCCACCATATCCAGCAGCAGCGCCTCCTTGGAGGGGTAGACTGCGTAGATCGTCTTTTTGCTGATGTGCATCATCGCAGCAGCCTGCTGCATCGTAAAGCGCAGCCCGTTCCTGCGGAACAGCTCCATTCCGACTGCGCGCAGTCTTGTGCGCTGCTCGTTGTGTTCGTCCATCGCTTGCCTCCTGCGGAAACCTGATTTTGCTTTCCAGTTTCCATTGTAGTGCGGAAACCGGTGCGATTCAAGCGGTTTCCTGCACTTTCTACCTTTTTGCCAATCGGGCACAGATTTTTTC
>OHWH01000359.1_pt1 | contig 38023 bp, 31 predicted proteins | sample 1579701 | NCBI WGS metagenome assembly OHWH01 (sample SAMEA3882515, study PRJEB24775) | human gut metagenome | biome: human-associated habitat; feature: intestine environment; material: feces | place: Netherlands | collected 2009/2010 | reverse complement strand
AGCGGTCAGCGGCATTCTGGGAATTGGGGAACACATAGGAGGTGGTCTGGTAGATGGGCACCGCACGGGAATCGGTGACGGGATCGGCCTGCTCCTGGCCGACGTGCAGCTGAAGGGTCTCAAAATGCAGTTTACGCTCGCTCATGATAAAATCCTCATTTCTGTTTTATTTCTGTTTTTTTGTAAAAGAAAAGCCGGGGGTCGTTTTGGTACAACTCCCGGGCAGAATATGCAGTGCGGCGTCGGTTTTACAGGCAGTGCAAAGCATTGCCCCGCGCCCGGACTGCATTTGCCCGGGAGTTAGGCATTCGGCCACAGCGGAAGTTCTGACGCAGCAGATCACCGAAAACGTGAGCCATATACTTTGCACCTCCTTGCTTTTTTGTAATAAACCTATGTGATTTGTAGGTTGACTGTATGATAACACGGAATTAACCGTATGTCAATAGGAAAATAGGGATTTTTTGCCGCAAATTTGAAGGATGTGCTGCAACAGGCACAGCCAGAGCCCTTCCGGCCATCGCTGACGCTCGGCCACCTCCCCTGAGAGGGGAGGCTTTTTGCGCGGGCGAAGCCCGCGAGAAAAGGCGCCCCGCTGTGCGGGGAGCTGGCCGAGCCTGCGAGGCCTGAGGGGCTTTCCCCGCAGCCGCCCATTCACTATTCATAACTTACAGTTGAAATCTTCCCCGAAATCGGTTATACTATTTTGTAATAAAGTTGAAATATGGGGCATTGTCCCCTTTTTAAAAAGGAGCAAGCAATGGCACACACCGTTATGGTCACCGGCGCAGACGGCTTTATTGGCAGCCACCTGACCGAAGAACTCGTCAAGCGCGGCGAAAAGGTCCGCGCGTTCTGTCTGTACAATTCCTTTGGCTCGCTGGGCTGGATCGACACCCTGCCGCCGGAGATCCGCAGCGAAATCGACATCTTCATGGGCGACGTGCGCGACCCCAACGGCGTGCGCACCGCCATGCGCGGGCAGGAGCGCGTGTTCCATCTGGCCGCGCTCATCGCGATCCCCTTCTCCTACCACAGCCCGGACAGCTACGTGGACACCAACATCAAGGGCACGCTGAATGTGCTGAACGCCGCGCGTGAGCTGGGCACCCAGCGCGTGCTCGTCACCTCCACCAGCGAGGTCTACGGCACGGCGCAGTACGTGCCCATCGACGAGAAGCACCCGTTCCAGGGCCAGAGCCCCTACTCCGCCACCAAGATCGGCGCAGACCGCCTGGCCGAGAGCTTCTACCGCAGCTTTGACCTGCCCGTCACTATCGTGCGCCCGTTCAACACCTACGGCCCGCGCCAGAGCGGACGCGCCATTATCCCGACCATTATCACCCAGTTGCTGGCCGGTCAGACCGAGATCAAGCTCGGCAGCCTGACCCCGACCCGCGACTTCAACTATGTCAAGGACACGGCCAACGGCTTTATGACGATTGCCGACTGCGACGCCGCGATTGGCCAGGAGCTGAACATTGCGACGGGCGTTGAGCATTCCATCGGTGATCTGGCCAACGAGCTGATCGCCCAGATCAACCCGAACGCCAAGATCGTCTGCGAGGCCGAGCGTCTGCGCCCTGAAAAGAGCGAGGTCAACCGCCTGCTGGGCGATTCCACCAAGCTGCGTGAGCTGACCGGCTGGGCGCCCCAGTACACCTTTGAGCAGGGCCTGGCTGCGACCATCGAGTTCCTGCGCGGCAACCTGGATCAGTACAAGGTCGGGCAGTATATTCTGTAACATCGCAGATTTTTCGTGCACTGTAGGGGCCGGGTACGCCCGGCCCCCGACCTTGCCAAGCCGGATACCCTGCGGCGCGGCGAACAGCCGGGCGAGGCATGCCTCGCCCCTACAGGAATCTGATTTTATGTCAAACGTTTCCAAAAAGAAGTTGTCCCTACCCACCGTGCAGCAGCCCGCCGCCCGGTGGGCTTTCGTGTTGGCGGTCTGCGCCTCGCTGGGCGTCGTCGTCAGCTACTACTGGCGCGTGTTCTACGGGCTGGACGCCCGCGGCGTATCTGCGGCGGGCGTGACCGGCCTTTACGTGGGGCTGGCCGTGCTGGCCGGTGCGGCGGCGCTGGCGCTGCGGCGGGTCAGGGACTTTGCCAAAAAGGGCGCGGCGTGCATTCTGCTGTGCGGCGTGCTGTTTGCCTTTGCCAACCCGCCGATGCAGACCCCCGACGAGACCGACCATTATCTTCGCACCTACGCTATATCCATGGGCCGGTTCGATTTTGATGCCCAGCGCGGTTACCCCGAGGACGTGGACGAGCTTGTTGCGGCGTTCCCCGGCGCGTGGGTCAACGCGCACACCTCGGCAGGGCTGGGCACCGACCCCGACACCCACGCCGAGCAGCCGTTCAACTCCGCCGGGTACGCGCTGAAGCAGTACGGCAAGGATGGCCGGGTGGAGAGCATCCGGGACAGTTTTGAACAGTATCTTACCTGGTTGTACAGGGACTCTGTGCCACAGCGCGTGACCGAGCCGGTCAGCTTTCTGATTTTGCCGTTTTTGCCCGGCGCGCTGGGCATGGCACTGGCGCGGCTGTTTGGGCTTGGCGCGCTGGGCTGCCTGTACGGCGGGCGGCTCGTGAACCTGCTGGCCTACACGGCGCTGTGCTATGCAGCGCTGCGCAGTGCGCACAAATGCAGACCTGCGTTTTTGTGCATTATGCTTATGCCGATGTCGCTCTACATGGGTGCGTCGCTGAGCTACGACGCGACGCTTTTGGGCTGCTATTACGTCATGCTGGCCCTGCTGACGCGGGACGAATGGAACGATAAGACGGCGCTTTTTTATGCGCTGGCCTGCGTGTTTGCCAACGGCACCAAGCCGTATATCAATCTGCTGTGGGTCGTGCTGCCGCTGATTTTGCGGAAATCCGAGTGGAAGGTGCGTTTCAGCCACGCCGTGTACGCCGTACTGACCGCTGCGGGCGCACTGGCGCTGACCCTCGGTGTGGAGCAGTACGGCACGCTTTTGCGCCACAACTACGGCGCGATTGCCCGCCAGGGCGGCACCACCGTGAACGGCGGTGCGCAGCTGCTGTTTGTTTTGAAAAATCCGCTGCGTTACATCGCGGTTTTGCTGGGCACACTGTATGAGAACGACGGGTTCCTCGGCCAGCTGGGGCTGTTCGGCTGGAAGGATATGCCGATTGCGTTTATCAGCATCACCGCACCGCCGGTGCTGCTGGCGGCGGCGATGCTCTGCACCGCGCAGACCGACACGCTGGGCCGACGCCGCATGGGCTGGCTGGGCGCGTTCGGCCTGGTCTACGCCGTGGGTGCGATGACCGCCATGTACATCACCTACACGCCAGTGGGCATGGTGCGCATCGTCGGCTTGCAGACGCGGTATTTCCTGCCGGTCTGGCTGCTGCTGGTGCTGGCCGCGGCGGCTGTGCTGCGGCGGGTGCTGGCCCCGCGGCTGATCGCGGCCAAGGGCGAGGCGCTGGCGGTAACGCTGTGCGGCTGGTATGCGTTTGCCGGGGCCGTGCTTTTGTTCCAGCATTACTTTGTGGGACCGGTGTATACGATTTATAAATAACGATTTGCAAATAAAAAATAATAAATAAGAAATAATAAATGTGGTGGATCGCGTCGCTGGCGCTCCGCTCAAAACAGCCGTAGGGGCGGATTCCATATCCGCCCGGGATGTATACGGCGGCGCAGGCTTTGCGGGCGCATATAGAATGCGCCCCTACGTTTTTGTTTGCGTCCCAAAGGCGCAAACTCCACCTTCTTTATTATTTATTATTTTTTATTTATTATTTGAAGAAAGGAGGCCCCTTCATGCTGCATTTACTCTACGCCCTTGCGCTGCTGCTTCTGCTCTGCGGGACCTGTGCGATTTTGGCGGAGCGGTTTACCCTCTCCCCCGCCTTGCTGCCGCTGCCGGTATTGAGCGGCGCGGTGGTCGTGCTGTATCTCTGCGGGGTTGCGGGTTTCCTGCGCGTTGGCGCTGTGGCTGTACTGCTGGCGCTGGCCGCCGTGTGGGTCGTCGGGCTTGTGCAATACCGCCCCGCCGGGGTGGCCGACGCCTGGAAAAGAGCGGCCTCCATCCCCGGTTTCACGCTGTTTTTAGGCGGTGCTGCGTTTATCTGGCTGCTGTTCTGTGTACAGCAGCCGATGTTTACCCAGTGGGATGAGTTCACGGCGTGGGGCCTGGCCCCCAAGATGGTCGTGGAGCGCGGCGCATTCTATGTGGCCGACCCGGTCAACCTGAAGGCGTCCTTCACCTACCCGGCAACGAGTCTGATCACATTTTTGTTCCAGCCCTTCGGCCCTTGGGCCGAGTGGGCCTGTCTGGCCGCCATTGACACGCTGGCGCTGGCCTGTCTGGCCGCTGCGTCCGCCCTGCCGCGGGAGCGCTGGGCGGGCGGCGTGCTCGTGTTTGCGGCGGGGTTCCTGCTGCCGTTTTTCTTCTCGGCCACGCCCACGGGCAGCTACGCAGCGCAGTACGTCAACGCCATGGCCGACCTGCCGCTGGCGATGCTGTTCGGCGGCACGCTCTGCCTGTATTTCGCGGTGGGACGCCGCAAAATTGCCTACTGGCTTGTTGCGCTGCCGCTGGCCGTGCTGACGCTGACCAAGGACATCTGCTTTGCCTACGGGCTGATCGCGGCATTCCTGATCGGGCTGGATCTGTGGCTGGCCGCAGACGAGCCCTGCAGAAAGGCGTTTCCCAAGGCTCTGCTCCGGGCGGGCGCACTGGCTGTTATCGTGCTGGCGGCGTTTTCAAGCTGGGGCCGCTACACGGCGGCTGTCACCCCCACGGCGGACACCGCCGCGAGCGTCGGCAGTGAGGGCCTGAGCTACGGCGCGGTATTGGTCGGCGGCGTAAAGCAGCTGCTGGGCATGGGACGCACCGAAAAGTTCGCGCAGATCATGGCTGCCATGGGCAGCGCGTTCTTTACGCGGCGCATCTGTCTTTTGGGCGGCGGCATCATGGCTGTGGCTGCCATTACGATGGTCGCCGCCGCGGCATGGCTGGCCGCCGACAGGGGCGCACCGCGCCGCCGCGTGCTGGCCGCGCATCTGGGGTTTGCGTTCTGCTTTGCGGCGCTGTATCTGTTCCATCTGATTTTGTACAACTACAACTTCTCCGACCTGGAGGGACTGGCGCTCAAGGACTATGACCGCTATCTGGCCCCCTACTATCAGGCGTGGATGCTGGCGATGCTCTGCCTGCTGGCGCGCGGCGCGCGGGAACGGCTGGCGCAGCTGGCGACGGGCGGCGCGGCGGCGGTGATTTTTGCCGTATTCTGCTGGCGCGGTGTGCCCGCGGCGGGCTTCTGGTCCGGTGCCGACAGCCTATACACACTGCGCGCCGACGTGCAGAACCGCGCCGATACGATGAACACCGTGCTGGCCTGGCCGGACCGCGTGCTGGTCATCAGCCAGGGCGACGACGCTACGCGATGGTATTATTATCGGTACGAGCTGACCGCGCAGGTCGTGAACGGCTTTGGCGGCTTCTATGGCCGTCTGGGCGAGACGCAGGACCGCTGGGACAGCGATTTTATGAATCTGGTCGAGAGCGAAAACTGGACGCTCTACGACTACAAGGCCGTCTGCGTGCCGGACACGCTGGTCGCCTACATGGCCGAGAAGGACTGCGATTATATCCTGATCGACCGCGCGGACGACTATCTGCAGCGGGAGTTCAGCCCCCTGTTTGAGGGCGGGCTGACCAACGACATGCCCGCAACGCTCTATCATTTTGAGGGCGCGGACGCGGCAGTGCCGTTCACGCTGACAGCTGTGGCAGAAAGCGGGGTGGAGTAAATGCGTAAACCGCTTTTGAAGGCGCGGCAGCTGCTTTTGCTGGCGTATCTGCTGGCGGCGGTGCTCTGGGTGGTGCGGTGTCTCGTCGGCTGCGGCGTCATGCTGAACTACAAGCTGCAGGGCAAAATGCCCCAGACGCACGTGGACGCCGCCGAGCTGGTGACCGAGAGCTTTGCGCCCTATTCATCCAACGAATGGTGGACGCCGCCGGACGACGACCCGGCGTGGTATCTTTCCACCGACAGCGACCCGCATATTTACTGGCAGGGCCAGGGGTATATCGAGACCGCCGTGCTGGACGCGGCGCACCGACTGCCCCCGGGCGGCGTGGCGCTGTACTATTTGAAGCCCGGCCAGACCGACTACACCGAGGCGCAGAAGGTCTACGCCAAGGTCAAGGCCCCCGGCGTCTACACGTTTGATTTGGGCGGGCAGTGGGTCACGGGGCTGCGCATTGACCCGGACAGCGTGGGCGGCGTGCCGACGCTGTTTACCGGCATTGATCTGAACCCCCTGCGCCCATGGTACACCCGCTTTGTCCCGACGGCAGGCTGGTGGCTGGTGCTGGCGTTTGTGCCGGCAGTGGCGGCGGCGATGGCGAGCGCGGTTTGTTCCTTCTTTATAAAGAAGGAACCGAAGAAATTTTAAATGCAGTAGGGGCCGGGCATGCCCGGCCCGCAGCCAAAAGGCAAAATCGCTTTTGCGGGAAAGCTGCGGGCCGCACATGTGCGGCCCCTACATTCCTGCACATTTGTAGGGGGCGGCGTCCCCGACGCCCCTACACGCAATTTATCACAGCAAGGAGCTGACCCTATGGAACTACTCTGCGTACTGGCGGCGGTGGCGGCGCTGTTCTGCGGCTGCGCGGTGCTGACGCTGAAATGCCGCGTCCCGGCATCCGTCGCACCACTGACGGCATTGTCCGCCATCGTCGCGGTGCTGACACTGGCCGCAATGGCGGGCGTGCTCTACCCCGCCGCGTGGCTGCTGTATCTTCTCTGTCTGGCGGGCGGCGTATGGGTCGCGGCGTCCTGCAGGGGCAGCACCGGCGCGGCGCAGCGCCTTTTCACCCCGGGCAGCGTGCTTTTCTGGGGCATGGCGCTGGCATTCACGGTCTACTTTTTCGTGCGGCAGCCTATGGCGACGGACTTTGACGAGCTGAGCCTGTGGGCAACGGCGGTCAAGATCACGAAGGTCAACGACAGCCTGTACGCCACCGCCGAGCTGGGCACGCCCTGGGCCGCGACCCAGAACCCCGGCCTGCCGCTGCTGGCGTATTTCTTCCAGTTTTTCGGCGATTATGCAGATTGGAAAATTTACGTCGGTTATGACATTTTGTATTTTTCCGTGTTTGCCGCCGTTGTGGGGGCTGTCCCGCGGGAAAAATGGCGCGTGGCCGTGCCGATGGCCGCCGTGCTGTGGTGCGTGCCGTTCTTCTTCACGAACTACAACCACACGATCTACCTGACGACCACCTACATGACCAGCTACGGCGACGTGCCTGCGGGGCTGGTGTTCGGCGGCGCGGTGGCCGCGTGGCTGGCACTGCGCCAAAATTCAGCCCCCAAGTGGGCCGTGCTGCCGATTCTGGCGCTGTCCGCGAACATCAAGGCCAATACGTTTGTTTTGGCGCTGGTGGCGGCGGGGCTGGTGGCTGTGGACGAGTGGCTGTTTGCCGACGACGGCGATTTCAAGGCCGGTCTGCTCCCCCGCACCGGGTTCAGCCTTGCCTGCTTTGCCGCACCGATGGCAATTTACTATCTGTGGAATGTGCGCTATGTCGGCTGGCTCGTCAGCCGCAGCGCCAGTGATTCCGGCGTCGGCGAGACGAGCGCCCCGCTGTCCGCCGTCGTGGTCAACGGCATTAAAATTCTGCTGGGGCAGCCGGTGGAGGGCTTTTACGCCGAGCGCGAGGCCCAGTTCCGCACTGCGATGGCCGACATGGGCCACCAGTTCTGGACGAGTGACGGCAAGTTGAGCATGATCGGGCAGGGCCGCAATGTGGTCGCGCTGATCGCCATCGTGTTTGCCGTGGCGATCCTGGCTGCGGCGTCGCGGCGGCTCAAGGCGCGCATTGCGGTCATCGGCGTGCTGTCCGGCGTCTGCTTTTTGGGCTACAACCTCATGCTGGCGCTGAGCTACGGCTTTATCTTTGTGCCGTTCCAAGCTGAACAGCTGGTTGACTATAACCGCTACATTTACAGCTATTACATCGGCTGGTTCATTCTGGCGCTGGGGTGTCTGTCGGTGGCGCTGCTGCCGCAGATCACAGTCAAGGGCGGGGCCGACGGCCCGACAGCGGTTTTTGCTGCGACCCGCCGCCAGCCGCGCCTTGCGTTTGAGCTGTTTGTGCTGGTGCTGGCCTGCGGGATGCTGTTCCGCCAGGGCCAGCTGATTCTGCCGCAGCTGAGTGTGCTGGGCTTTGCCGACAGCGAGTTCACGGACCGCCGCGCCGAGCGCGCCGAGGCCGAGCTGGTGTGCAGCTACCTCGCCCCCGATGACCGCGTGTTCTACGTCGGTCAGGGCGACAACGGCGAGGGCTGGTTCAGCGCCGTGTTTGACTTTTACCCGATTCTGGTGGACTACTCCGGCACGGTGACCACGGACCCCGACACCGGCGAGACGAAGATGATCGGTGGCGGCGGCGAGCTGGGCCTGCCCGAATTGCAGCCCGCCGAGGGTGTGAAAAACACCTATTACCACGGCTTTACGGCGCAGGAGCTGGACGACATTGTGCGCGGCAACGGCTGCACAGTGCTGTACATCCAGACGCTGGACGATATTTTTGTGCAGAGCTACGCCGATTTGTTTACCGACAAGCTGGCGGCGGCGCAGAGCGGCGAGACGCTGCTCTACCGCGTGACCGATGCGGGCTTTGCCCCGATGCCGATGGAGGTGAGCGCGCAGTGAAGGCTTTGAAAAACTGGTTCTCCCGCCGCGGCGCGCTGCCGCTGACGGCGTATCTGCTGGCGCTGGCCGTCTGGCTGGTGCTGGGCGTGGTGCACTTTGGCAGTGACGCCGCCGCCCGGGCGCAGGGCCGTCTGGCCGAGGAGACGATGGCCGTAACCGACTGGCAGCTGGTGGGCCTTGTGCAGGGCGCGGACGGCACGCTGACGACACAGGACGGCGACCCCCAGATGATTTTGGAGGACGTGGGCAGCCGCGTGGTGCGCACGATTTCTTACACCGCCGAATTTGACGGTGAGGCGCGTGAAATGTGCCTGTACTACACGACAAAGGTCGGCGAGGACTACTCCGCGGACCGCCGGGTGTTCCCGCAGAGTCTGGGAAGCGGGCAGTACGTCTACACGCTGCCGCGCACGAGTCTGGCCGCGCTGCGGCTGGACCCCTGCAGCCCCGAGGAAAACAAGGCCGTGACGCTGACAATGAGCGACATCACGCTGAACGCCGCCGACACCCTGCCCGCCGTATGGCAGTATTTTGTGCCGACGTGGTATCAGGCGTTTTGTTTGGTGCTCTACCCCGCACTGGCCGCCGCAGCGGTGAGCATGGTTAGGGCCGTGGCTGCTAAGAGAAAGAGAAAATAATTTTGGGGTCAGGCGGATGCTTCACGCAGGTGGAGCACCCGCCTTTTTATGTCGCGGCCCACGGCCTTGCGCGGCTGCCCTTGAACGGTGTGCCTGCCGCAAAGCTGCGGGCCGGGCATGCCCGGCCCCTACGTTCTACGCAGGGGAGCGATTTACCCCTCCCCGGGGTGTTTTCCGGTGCCACCGGCGGGCACGGAGCGGTCAAGACCGCTCCCTACAAACCACCCGCTATCGCTGCATCGCGGGGAGGGATGACAGACTGTCGAAAAAGGTGTGCTCACCCCTTGGCCCCCTCTGCGAGGGGGCTCCGCCCGCAGGCGGTGGGGGAGAGAACTGTACGGCTGCCCGAAATATTTCGGGCTATGGCAAGGTTCTCTCCCTCCGCCCCTTCGGGGCACCTCCCTCGCAGAGGGAGGTTTTTCGACACGCTGAAGCCTCCCTTTGACAAGGGAGGCTTTTTCTTTTTGGCATATTTTTTCATCTTTTTTGCGCTTTTGGAACATTTTTCGATTGTTTTGCACAAATTGGTTGCTTTTGCGGTTCCTATTATACTATAATGATAAAGCATTGGAGAATGTACATTTTTACCGCGTGTTTGCTCCGCTTGTAACTATAGGAGAAGTCATGAGTGATAAAGAGAAAATCCTGATTGCGGACGACTCCGCGATGAACCGTGCCATCCTGACGGAGATGCTGGGTGACGGTTATGAGATTCTGGAGGCGGAAAACGGCAGACAGGCTGTGGCCATTTTGCAGTCCGCGACGGACATCGACCTGCTTTTGCTCGATATTATGATGCCCGAGATGGACGGCTTTGAAGTGCTGGCCATGATGAACAAATACCACTGGATCGACGAAGTCCCCGTCATCATGATTTCGGCGGAGAATGCGTCCAGCTACGTCGAGCGTGCCTATGATCTGGGCGCTACCGACTACATCAGCCGCCCGTTTGACATGGCCGTCGTGCGCCGCCGCGTCATCAATACCCTGATGCTTTACGCCAAACAGAAACGGCTGGTCCGCCTTGTGGCTGAGCAGGTCTATGAAAAAGAGAAAAGCAACTCCACGATGATCAACATACTGAGCCATATTGTGGAGTTCCGCAACGGGGAGAGCGGTATGCACGTGCTGCATATCCAGACAGCCACCGATATTCTGCTGCACACGCTTGTGCAGAAAACCGACAAATACCACCTGACCGCCGCGGATATTTCGCTCATCAGCACCGCTTCGGCGCTGCATGACATCGGCAAGATCAACATTCCCGAATCCATCCTGAACAAGCCCGGCAGGCTGACGAAGGAAGAATTCGAGGTCATGAAAACCCACACCACAATTGGTTCGGAGATTCTGGAAAAGCTGCCGTTCCAGCAGGAGTCCGACCTTGTCAAGACGGCCTACGCTATATGCCGCTGGCATCATGAGCGCTGGGACGGGCGCGGCTACCCGGACGGGCTTGAAGGTGAGCAGATCCCCATCGCCGCGCAGGTCGTGTCTATGGCCGATGTATACGACGCATTGACAAGCGAGCGCTGCTACAAAAAAGCGTTCGACCACGACACCGCGGTGAAGATGATCCTGAACGGCGAGTGCGGGCAGTTCAATCCGCTGCTGCTGGAATGCCTGACCGAGTGCGGCGCGCAGCTGCATGCCGAGCTGAGTATTGCTTCGGACACCGGCAACCAGCTGCACCGTCTGGCAGACGCACAGCATATTTCCGATGCCCTCCTGCGGGAGAACGCACTGCCCGGGCAGAATCATATAGTGCAGTCGCTGTCCCGCATGCAGCAGAAGGGTCGGTTCTTTAACCAGAGCGTCCGCTGCATACAGTTTGACTATGACGAGCCCACCGGTCATCTTTCCTTCTCGGCGTGGGCGGCGGAGCACATGGGCGTGCCCAAAGATCTGCACCTGCCCGATGAAGTCGAGGAAACCGGGTTTGCCCCTGCGGATATTGCGCGCATCCAGAAGGCGCTGCGCGCCACCAGCGCAGAGCACCCCTACACCGAGCTTTCGATGCTGCTGCCCATTGACGGCGAGCTTCGCTGGCATCACGTGCGCCTGTGCTCCCTGTGGAGCGATGACAGCGTACCCGCGTATATCGGCGCTGCCGGGCAGGCCGACCCTGCAGAGCAGTTTTTTGACTACCATCATGACCTCTACCATGATGTCCTGACCAACGCCTATAACCGCCGCTTCTTTGAGAAGCAGCTGCGGAAGCTCATGGAAGTGGATGCCGTAGCCATGCTGGACCTTGACCAGTTCAAGCAGATCAACGACGTCTACGGCCATCAGGCCGGCGACGACGCGCTGCGCATGCTGGTGAGTGCGGTAACGGCCTGCGTGCGCAACCGCAGCGATGCACTGGTGCGGTACGGCGGCGACGAGTTTTTGCTGATTTTCCCGCATATCCCGGAGCATGTCTTTATAAAGCGGCTTGAGCAGATCCGCGCGACGGTGCAGGCGCTGCACATGATCGAATACCCCGACCTGCATCTGACGGTCAGCATCGGCGGTGTGTACGGTGCCTGCACCCTTGACCCCGGCATCCGTCAGGCGGACAAGCTGCTGTATCAGGCCAAGGAGTGCCGGAACAAATGTATCACCGCAGCATTTTCCGCAGAAGAAGCAGAAAAACCAAAGCCAAATCAGGAATCCGATAAATTGTAAGAAAGAAGAAGGTCCCCTATGACACTGCAGGAATTTTATGACCGCATCGGCGGCGATTACAAGGCAACCATCAGCCGACTGCCCAGCGAGGCACTCATCAAAAAGTTTGTGCTGAAATACCCCGGCGACCCCAGCTTCAACCAGCTGAAGGACGCGCTGGCCGCCCAGGACTGGGAGCTGGCCTTCCGCGCCAGCCACACGCTGAAGGGCGTGGCCCAGAACCTTGGCATGGACCGCCTGTATAAGACCGCCGCCACGCTCTGCGACGCAGTCCGCGGCCCGAAGCCGCTGGAGGATGCCAGTCTCTGGCCGCCGGTGGTGGCCGCGCATGAGGAAGTGCTGGCCGCGATCCGGGAGCTGTAAAAACATCCGAGATTATGCCCGCGGCGGACGACACCGAAGCTGCCCGGGCCATGCCTGCAAAATATACGTGCGGCGCCGCGGCCCTGCATCCCTGCCCTGCTGCCGCACTAAAAAGACCGGAGCTGTTTTCGATGAATAAGAAGGAGAATCCCGGCGTAAGCAGACGCGGGGCAGCCATGCTGCTGTTGTTCAGCCTGGCTGTCAGCGTTCTGCTTGGCTTTGCTATGCCCGTACACGCCGCGGACGGTGGCCGGACCACCCTGCGCACCCTGCGCGTCGGCTTCTACCCCTACACCGGCTACATGGCCACCGCTGCAGACGGCAGCCGCAGCGGCTATGCCTATGAGACGCTGCAGGACATGGCCAAGTATGAAAACCTCAACTACGAGTATCTGGGCTATGACTGCGACGTCAATGAGATCATGGATATGCTGGAGAACGGCGAAGTCGATATTGTGCCGATGCTGCGCAAAACGCCGGAGCGTGAGGAACGGTTCGACTTTTCTGCCGAGCCGATCAGCAACATTGCCACGATGCTGACCGTCAAGGCCGGCAACCGCAGCATTGTGGCCGGTGACTACAGCACCTACGACGGGATGATCGTCGGCGTGAGCCGCACAGGCAATAGCCGCAATGACAGCTTTAAAGCCTACGCCGAGGAGCACGGCTTCCGCTACACCCTGGTGTCCTATGATACCGATGAGGAGCTGTCCAGCGCCCTGCGCACCGGGGAGATCACCGCCGCCGTCTCCAACCGGATGCGCCAGACGAAGAACGAATGGATCATTGACACCTTTGACGTGCAGGACAGCTATATTGCCGTGCGCAAGGGTGATGCCCCGACGCTGCGGCTCGTCAACAACGCTATTGCGGCGATGAACCGCGACAACCCCAGCTGGCGCACGACCCTGTTCAACAAATACTACACCGGCAGCCATACCAGCAGCAAAATTAATCTGACCGACGCCGAGGAAAACTATGTCACCGCCTGCAACGACGCAGACACGGTGTTCACGGTGCTTGTCAACCCGGACCGCTACCCTTACTCCTACATGACGCCGGACGGCATGCCCACCGGCATCATGGTGGATATTTTCCAAAAGGCAGCAGGCCGGGCGCGGCTGCGCTACAAATTCCTGAAGCCCGCGGACCGCAGCGAGTACAAGACCATGCTGGCGGACGGGCAGGCGGATTTTGTCATCGACCTGACCGACGACATGTCCCAGGCCGAGAACTACGGCTACAAGCTGACCGACAGCTATCTGTCGGCGGAGTTTTCCTGGGTGCTGCTGCGCCGCCACAACGGTGCGCTGAACAATGTCGCTGTCGCATACGATTTTTCCCCCTCCTCGCTGGAAATGCCCGGCCTGAGCGACACGGCCCATATAGAGTACCTGAATTCCTTTGATGACTGTCTGGCCGCCGTGCGCGACGGGACCGTCGATGCTTACTATACCTACACCTACCAGGCCGAGCGCACGGTCTTTGACGACACGCACAACGAGCTGCGCTCGATGCTGAGCGGCGAGCAGCGCAATTTCTGCATCGGCGTCCGGCAGGACTACGATGTGCTGCTGCGCACTGTGCTGAACAAGAGCATCGACAGCCTGACCCGCGCCGAGATCAGCACCATCACCAACTCCTACATCAACCTGGGGCAGCAGCCGTTCTCTCTGACGCGGCTGGCCTATCAGTATCCGGCCATTATCGTGCTGACCTGCCTGTGCGTTCTGGTTACCGCGGTCTGCATCGCACTGGTCATCCGCGCCCAACGGTTCCGCGCCGAGACCGAAAAAGCCCTGCGCAAAGCCGAGGAGGCCAGCGTCGCCAAGACGGAGTTCCTGTCTAACATGTCCCACGACATCCGCACGCCCATCAACGGCATTATGGGTATGCTGGACATTGCCGAGGACAACTTTGACAACAAGGCCCGCGTGCGGGACTGCATGACCAAGATGCGCGGTGCGGCGTCCCACCTGCTCTCCCTCATCAACGACGTGCTGGACATGACCAAAATCGAATCCGGCAATATGCAGATGCTGGACACGCCGTTTGATCTGCGGGCGCTGCTGGATTCCTGCTGCTCCATCGTGGAGGGCCAGATCGTGGACCGGCACATGACCTTCACAAAGCAGATTGGCCCGTTCTGGCACCCGTACCTGACCGGCAGTGAGCTGCATATCCGGCAGGTGCTTATCAACATTCTTTCCAACGCCGTCAAGTACACGCCCGACGGCGGCGAGATCAACTTCCGCGCCAAGGAAACGCTGTTTGAAGAAGGTCTTGTCCACCTGCGGATGGAGATCAAGGACAACGGCATCGGTATGAGCGAGGAATTCCTGCAGCATATTTTTGAGCCGTTCACGCAGGAGCAGCGCTCGAGCCGCACCCACTACAAGGGCACGGGTCTGGGCATGGCCATCACAAAGAAGCTCGTTGACCAGATGCACGGCTCGCTCGATGTCGAGAGTGAGCCCGGCAAGGGTTCGACCTTCATTGTGCGGCTGTCGCTGCCCTTGGGCACACCGCCCAAGGCCGAGCCGTCCGTGGTCGTGCGGCATGCCGCATCGGCAGCCGCGTCCGGCAGCAGTTGGGACGATGCCTCCGCCGCAGGGGCAGAGACTGCCGCACCTGCCCCCGCTGCAGCGGAAACTGTGCTGCCGCTGGCCGGGCTGCACCTGCTGCTGGCCGAGGATAACGAGCTGAACAGCGAGATCGCCACAACCCTGCTGGAGGAGCAGGGTGCCAAAATCACCGCCGTTGAGAACGGCAGACTGGCGCTGGAGGCCATCCAGAACGCAGCGCCGCGCACCTATGACGCGATTCTGATGGACGTCATGATGCCCGAGATGAACGGACTGGAGGCTACTCGGTGCATCCGGGCGTTTGAGGGCAAGGGGCCCGGCGAGGGCACGCCCATCATCGCCATGACGGCCAATGTCTTTGCCGACGACGTGAAGGCCTGCCTGGACGCGGGCATGAACAGCCACGTGGGCAAGCCGCTGGACATGAAGGTGCTGATCGGCGAGATCCTGAAGTATACGGACGCCCGCTGAAGAATCCAAAGTAAAACCCACTTTTTGCAAATTTAATAAAGAAAATATGCCCGCCATATTGCAAAAGCTGTTTTTTCCGATGTATAATGGAAAGGATAATTTTTTGGGATATGGCGGGCGCTGTTGTTTGGCATCCGCCGACATGGAGGGTGAATTATGGCAACGAAGTATATTTTTGTGACCGGCGGCGTTGTGTCGGGCCTGGGCAAGGGCATCACAGCGGCCAGCCTGGGACGTCTGCTCAAGACCCGCGGACTGAAGGTGGCCAGCCAGAAGCTGGACCCCTACATCAACGTTGACCCGGGCACGATGAGCCCGCTGCAGCACGGCGAGGTTTTCGTGACCGACGATGGCACCGAGACAGACCTAGACCTCGGCCATTATGAGCGCTTCATCGACGAAAATTTGAACAAATACTCGAACCTGACCACCGGCAAGGTCTACTGGAACGTCCTGAACAAGGAGCGTCAGGGCGCTTATCTGGGCCAGACCGTGCAGATCATCCCCCACATCACCAACGAGATCAAGAGCTACATCTATAATCTGGCCAAGAGCACCGAGGCGGACGTCGTCATCACCGAGATCGGCGGCACCACCGGCGACATCGAGAGCCAGCCCTTCCTGGAGGCCATCCGTCAGGTCGGTCTGGAGCAGGGCCCCGAGAACTGCTGCTATATCCACGTCGTACTGGTGCCCTACATCTCCGGCTCCGACGAATACAAGTCCAAGCCCGCGCAGCACTCCTGCAAGGAGCTGCAGGGCATGGGCATTGCGCCGAACATCATCGTCCTGCGCGCCGACGGCCCTGTAGGCAACGACATCAAGCGCAAGATCAGCATGTTCTGCAACGTACGCCCCGACTGCGTCATTGAAAACCTGACGATGCCGAGCCTGTACGAGTGCCCGCTGATGCTGGAATCCGCCGGTCTGACGAACGTCGTGGCCCGCCAGCTGCACCTGCAGACCCCGCCGAGCGATCTGACCGAGTGGAAGGCGCTCATCAGCCGCATTGCGACCCGCAGCAAGACCTGCACGATTGCGCTGGTCGGCAAGTATGTCAAGCTGCACGACGCTTATTTGAGCGTCATGGAGAGCCTGTACCACGCGGGCTTTGAGAACGAGAGCAAGGTCGAGATCAAGTGGGTCGACAGTGAGCATCTCGTCGACCAGGACTGCTGCGCCGACGAGCTGGGCGACGCGGACGGCATCATTGTGCCGGGCGGCTTTGGTGACCGCGGCATCGAGGGCATGATCCAGGCTGCGCAGTACGCGCGTGAGAACCACGTGCCCTACTTCGGCATCTGCCTGGGCATGCAGATCATGGTCATGGAGTACGCCCGCAACGTGCTGGGCTACGCCGACGCCAATTCCAGCGAATTTACGCCCGAGGGCCATCACAACGTCATTGACCTGATGCCGGACCAGCAGGGCGTTGAGACGAAGGGCGGCACGATGCGTCTGGGCAAGTATCCCTGCGTCATCACGCCGGGCACGAAGATGGCTGACTGCTACGGCACGACGGAGATCGACGAGCGCCACCGCCACCGCTATGAGTTCAACAACGAGTTCCGCGCCGAGTTCGAGGAGAAGGGTCTGGTCATCGCCGGTACCAGCCCGGACGGACGCCTTGTGGAGGCTGTGGAGATCCCGGGCCGCGATTTCCATCTGGGCGCGCAGTTCCACCCCGAGTTCAAGAGCCGCCCGAACCGTGCGCACCCCCTGTTCAAGGGCTTCATCGCCGCCGCGCTGAAGTTCCAGAGCGAGCACACCCCGACCGGCCATCCCGCGGTACTGGGCGAGTAAAATACAGTATAAGCCGAGGAACTCGTCCCTTAGTGACGGGCTCCTTTTTGCGGCCCTTACCGCTCCGCCATTTGTTTGTTTACAACTCTTTCACATCTGTAACGCATTATTCCTGCGCGGCTATTCGTATTAGTATACAGAAGGCGGCAGGGACAAAATCTCCACAATATCCTGTCGAAAACGCAGCTGCGAATTGTGCGGATTGTCGCTTGTTTTGTGCGCCGCGTGCGGCGTATAATAGTACATCATCGAAAGGGTGTAAATGTATGCGTAACTGGTGTTCGCGCCATCCTGTCTGGTTCATGGCGCTCTATGCTTTGTTTTACTTATCGTTTTTTGCGCTGCTGGAGCGCACGATCCAGACACCGGATCTGTGGGTACACTGCCGGCTGGACGATTTGATCCCGTTCTGCAAATATGCCATTGTACCGTATATTTTGTGGTTTCCGTGGATCCCGTTTACGCTGTTTTACCTGCTGTATAAGGCCCCGCGGGAGGATTTCTGGCGGCTGTGCATTCCGCTGTTCACCGGCATGACGATGACGCTTCTGTTCTATGCCATTGTGCCTAACGGTCTGGCCCTGCGCCCGAAGTACGTGCCGGGCACCGACATTTTTGCGCAGCTTGTGCGGATGATCTACCGCAGCGACACGCCGATGAACGTCTGCCCGTCCATCCATGTGTTCAACTCGGTCACGCTGATGCTGGCGTACTACCGCAGTGCAATCTTTGATGCCCCGCGCCGCCGCTGGATGCGCCCCGCCGCCATGGTGCTGTGTGTGTCGATCTCGCTGTCCACGATACTGCTCAAGCAGCACAGTGTCATTGACGTGGTGTTTGGTCTGCTGCTGGCGCTGTTGCTGGATTATGCCGCCACCGTTTTGCAGAGAAGCCCGGTGCAGCGCCGCGAGCGCCGCGTACCGGAGAGGCTGTAATAAAGAGTACGTAGGTTCTTTCTTTGCAAAGAAAGAACCAAAGAAATTCCAAATGCCCAAATAAAAAACGTCCTGTCTGCGCAATGTTGCAGGCAGGACGTTTTTAGTTACAGCGCATATACAAGGATGCCGACCAAAATCATCGCCAGTGCGGCGAGCTTTTTGGGGTTCATCTTCTCGTGGAAGATCGTAACGCCAAAAATCGTGACGTAAATATAGCCTGTTGCTTCCAGTACAGGCCCGACGTTGAGCGGTACGCCCTTGTAGGCCAGCATCGTTAAGAGCGTGCAGCCCACAAAGAGGGCATAGCCTAAAATCACCCGCCAGTCGGTGTACTCCGCCAAGACCGACTTGTGCTCCCGCAGCGCGGCCTTCTTCAAAAGCACCTGCGAGACCGCGGAGAGGAACGTGCTGCACAGATACAGCAGCACATAGGGCAGCTGTGCCTGACTCATTTGCCGCCCTCCCCCTCATTGTCGGCCCGCACAAAAAGCACGATGCCGCATATAATGATGACCGCACCGATGACCTGGCGCGGCGTGACGGCCTCACCAAAAACGGCCAGACCCAGCAGAATGCCCCACACCACGGTGACGGCCTTGTTCGCGTAGGCCGTCGTCAGCGGCAGATGCTTGATGACCTGCTGCCAGCCCACCGCATAGGTGACAAGCGCCAGCAGCATCAGGCCGTACAGCACGATAAACGCCGCGCTCAAAAACGGCTGCTGCGCGGCCAGCTTGCTGCACACGCTGCTGCCCGCATAGATGCCCAGGATCACATGCAGCAGCAGGAACCATTTCGCCTGCTTCATGCGTCGTTCTCCTCATGCCGGATGACCTCGCGCTCGACGTACTGGGGCGCGGCGTTGGCGCACATGTAGATGCGGCCCACGTACTCGCCCATAATGCCCAGTACGACCAGGATCATGCCGCCGAGCAGCAGCAGCAGCGCCGTGGTGGACGCCCACCCGATGGGGGCCGCCGCGCGGGTAAAGTGGTCGATGATGATATAGATAAAGTAGAGAAAGCCCGCCACGGCAAACAGCGTGCCGATGTAGGTCGCAATGCGCAGCGGCTTGACGGAAAACGACGTAAAGCCGTTCATCCAGAGATTCAGCAGCTTGCTCAGCGTGTAGCCGCTGCGGCCCTCCTCACGGGCGCGGTGGTGCACCGGCACGTTGCAGATGCGCTTGGTGGAGCGCAGCACCAACCCGATGACGTAGGGGTAGCAGTGCTCATAGCGCAGCATCTCGTCCACAATGAAGCGGCGCGCCGCAAAGTAGCTGTTGACGACAAGCTCCGGCGGCTTGCCCAGCATGATCTCGGTCATTTTGCTGTTGACCCAACTGCCCAGGTTGCGCCAGCCGGCCTGACGCTTCGTGTCATAGCTGGCGTAGACGACGTCATAGCCCTCGTCAATTTTTGCCAGCAGCTTGCCGACCTCGTCCGCCGGGGTCTGACCGTCGTCGTCGAGGCAGACGACGATGTCGCCGCTGCACTTGTGAAAGCCCGCCATCAGCGCCGCATGCTGGCCGAAGTTTTTCGCCAGATCGACGCCCACGACGTGGCTGTCCGCCGCCACAAGGCTGCGGATCGTGCCGAAGGTATCATCCGGCGAGCAGTCGTTCACCAGAATGACCTCGTAGTCATACTGCGGCAGGGTCTGCATGGTGGCGGCGATCTCCGCCACCACGCCCCCCACGGTGTGCTGGGAGCGGTAGCACGGGATCACGTAAGATATTTTCTGCATAGCTGTGTACTTCCTTCTGCGCTCACGGGCGCTTATAGATCACCAGATCCTCGGTGGAGACGACCTGCTGCCAGTTCTCGGCCAGCAGACGGGCGGCAACGCGGGTGTCGTGGCCGCACATGACATAGCGGGAATAGATCGGGTTTTCGGCATCCCACAGGTAGCTGTTTTTGTCAAATTCAATGCCCATGCCGTCAGGCACGGCGTAGAGGTAGCCGTGGAACACCCCGTCGTCATAGGCGTAGGCCAGCGTGTGGTCCCAGGGGTCGGCCCCGGCGTCCTGCACGCTGGCGGTCAGGGCGGCCTCGACGGTCTGCATCTGGGCGGCCATTTCGGCGTTTTTCTCGGGCAGGCTGCCGCGCTGGAAGTTCATCGGCAGCAGCAGGGCGACGAGCACCGGCAGCCAGACGGCGGCGGGCGCGGCGTCCTCGACAACGACGGCCCCCAGCAGCAGGATGGCCAGCAGCATCATGTGGCGCGGGTCGATGTTGTACATGAACAGCAGCACCAGCGCAATGACCGCGCTGCAAAACAGCGCACAGCCCTTGAGCACCAGCGGGCGGCCTTTGTGCTTATCCCAGACAAGGCAGACCATCGCTACGAGGACAACGGCCAAAAACGTCACACAGCCGCCGCCGATGTAGGTCGTCTCACCGTGGAGTGTGGGCAGAATATCGTCCCGCCAGGCCGCGTGCAACAGGGCCGCGGCGCGGGCGCACTCATAGCGGACTGCCGTCACGGGATGGAACTGCAATAACAGACGGATGCCGTCAAAGTCCATGCCGCCATCGCTGAAATAGGGCGCAGCGAGCTTGGCCATGGCGAACAGCGAAACCGCGAACCCGCCCGCCGCCGTGCCCAAACAGGCCGCGCGGCGGCGCTTATTCTGCCAGACCGCCGTGAGCGGGAACACCCAGAACAGCAGCGCGTAGGGGCGGAAGATCGTTTCCACCGCGCAGGCCGCGGCACAGGCAATCAGCCAGCCAGTCTTGCCGCTGCGGTGCAGGGCCGCCGCCGTGCCGACGATGAGGAGCGCCAGCATGTAGTGCATGGCCTCCGACGCGCCGCTGACGCAGGAGCGAAGCGGCAGCATGATGCTGAACAGTGCGCCGCACAGCGCGATGCACTGCCAGTAATTCAGCCGCGCGCAGCGGGCAAACACCGCGATGCCCACGGCAATCAGCAGCAAATTGCACCACAGCACGACGTTTACGCTGGCACCGAACAGCAGACCCGGCAGCGCGTAGGCCCAAATCAGCAGCGGGCCCCAGGTACCGTAGCGGCCAATATCCGCGGTGGATTCCTGATAGCCGAAGTACCCCTGCGGGCCGCCGTGGGTCAGCACGCTGACGACCTGGCGGTTATAGAGCGCCTCGTCGTTGTTCATCGTGGTGGGCAACCAGACCTCGTTCAGCGGCGTGCGGTAGCACAAAAAGTAAAAGCCCGCAAGGAACACGACTGCCCCCAACACGCAGAGCAGCGCATTGGGGGTCTTTTGCAGGCAGGTTCGGATTTTCTGCATCGGTTTTTTCACGTCAGTTCTCCGCCAGCTTGGCCATAAAGACGACGTCGCGGTAGGCTCCGTCCAGCAGCTCCATATCGCGGAAAACACCCTCCTGCACAAAGCCGGCCTTTTCATAGCTGCGGCGGGCGGCGGCATTTTCGGCCAGCACGCGCAGACTGATACGGTGCAGGTGCAGCGTATCAACGCCGAATTGTGTGAACAGGCGGGCCGTCTCGGTGCCAAGGCCCTTGCCGCGGGCGCTTTCCTCACCGATGAAGATGCCGTACTCGGCGCTGCGGTTGTGGTTGTCAATATCGCGGTAATAGACCGACCCGACGGGCTTGCCGTCGGCGTTGTCGAGGATGATATACTGCACGACTTGGCCGGTGGCGACCTTCGTCGCCAGCCAGCTGCGGTGCATCTCCGGCGTGAAGGTCTGGCGGAAGATGAAGTTCTGCACGACAGACGGCGTGTTGCGCCACTTGACGATAAGGTCCGTGTCGGCGTCGGTGATGGGGCGCAGCGTGACCGCCGTGCCGGTCAGGACGGGGAGAGTGGGTGTGTTCATGGGTTTACCTCGTTGTTTTGGGGCAGACGGCCCGGGCGGATATGGAATCCGCCCCTACGGTGCAGGGGGCGATGCTTGCATCGACCCACAGCTATAGGACGGACGCCTGTGGGAAGGCCGCGGGCCGGGCATGCCCGGCCCCTACATTGTGCCGTGCTCGTACAGCACGCCCCTGTCGCTCTCGTACAGCACCGTCCAGCCGTCGGCTTGTAAGCGGGCGGCAGTTGGGGTGTCGGCGGCGGTCAGGACGTAGCGGGAATAAATCTCATGGGCCGGGTCGGTCAGGTAGGCGGTCTCGTCAAACTGGATGCCCATGCCGTCCGGCACGCCGTAGAGCAGACCGCAGTGTACGGGGTCGCCAAAGGCGTAGGCCACGGTGCTGTCCCAAGGGTCGGCGCTCGTCACAGCGGACCGGCTCTCGGTCAGCGCGGCCTCGATTTGCTGCACCGCGGCGTTCCATTCGGCGCTGAAGCGCGGCATGGTGAAGCCGTCCGCCAGATTCAGCACGCCGAGCGCGGCCAGCACCAGCGCGGCGGCTGCCGTGCCCGCGGCGGGGCGGGCATCCTCCACAAGGAGCGCCGCCAGCAGCAGCACATCCAGTACAAGCGTATGGCGGGAGCCCTCAACGGGGCGGTACATCAGCAGCAGCGCCAGAAAGACGATGACCGCAGTCACGGCGGCGCAGCCCTTCCAGAACACGGGCCGCCCGGCGCGGGCATCCACGATCAGGCAGACCAGCGTCACGCCCAGCAGCAGGAAAAACAGCAGGTACTGTCCCCCGCTGCGGTTTGCCAGCTGGTCGGCCAGCATTTCGGCCACGGTGCGCAGGGCGTCCAGCAGCTTGTGTGCCACGTCCCTGACGGCGGAGAGCACCTGCCCGCGGGCCAGCTCCTGCAGCGGGCTTACATCGACATTGGTAAAGAAGTAGGGCGCGTAGAATTTGGACATCAGCACGAGCGTGCCGCCCAAGGAAACCGTCCCGCCCGCCACGCAGACAGCGATGCGGCGGCGGTCCTGCCGGCACAGCGCCAGCGGGAACAGCCAGAGCACGGCCTCATAGGGGCGCACGAGCGTGGCCACGGCGCACAGCACACACAGCCCCGCCCACGCGGCGCGGCTTTTGTCCCGCTGCGCCAGAATGCCGCAGCCCAGCACCGCCAGCATGAGCGCATAGTGCAGCGGCTCCTGCATAGCGGAGAACACATAGCGGATCGGCGCGTTCATGGCGGCCAGCGCCGCGGCAAAGGCCAGCTGGCGCTTCCAGCCAAGCCGTGCGGCCCGGGCGAAAAACGTCCAGCCCAGCACGACGAACAGCAGGTTGCACCACAAAAAGGCATTCTGCCCGCGCAAAAGCAGCCCCGGCAGCGCATAGACCAGAAAAACCGCCGGCCCCCACGCGGCGTAGGTGCCGACGGCGGCGTGCGACTCATTGAAGCCGAAGTACCCCTGCGGTGCGCCGTACTGCACGGCGGCGGCCAGCTGCTTGCTGTAGATGACCTCGTCGCTCCAGGAGCTGACCGGCAGGAAGATCTCCGTCACCGGCACCCTGTAGACGACCAGCTCATACGCCAGCAGGAACACCAGCGCGGCGGCAGCGGTGCAGAGTGTGTGCGCCCAGCCGGGCAGGGCCTTACTGCGCATAAAATTCCAGGACCTTGGCAATGACCTTATTGCGGTCTGTCTCGGTCAGGCCGTAGTACATCGGCAGGCGGACGAGGCGCTCGCTCTCGGCGGTGGTGTAGACGTCTGCGCCGTCAAAGCGGCCAAACTTCTTGCCAGCCGGGGCGGAGTGCAACGGGATATAATGGAACACGGCCAGAATATCGCTTGCCTTCAGGTGGCGGATCAGCGCGGTGCGCTCCTCCAGATCCCTGCATTTCAGGTAGAACATGTGGGCGTTGTGCACGCAGTCCGCCGGGATGGTGGGCAGCTCAACCCTGCCTGCGTCGGCCAGTGGCCGGAAGGCATCGTGGTAGGCGTTCCAGGTCGCCATGCGGTTGTCGTTGATCTCGTCGGCGTGGAGCAGCTGCGCCCACAGATAGGCGGCGTTCAGCTCACTGGGCAGGTAGCTGTCGCCAAAATCGACCCATGTGTACTTGTCCACCTGACCGCGGAAGAACTTGGCGCGGTTCGTGCCCTTCTCGCGCAGGATCTCCGCGCGCTCATTGTACGCGGGATTGTTGATGACGAGTGCGCCGCCCTCGCCCATCGAGTAGTTCTTTGTCTCGTGGAAGGAGTAGCAGCCGAAATCACCGATGGTGCCCAGTGCCTTGCCCTTGTAGCTGCTCATAACGCCCTGCGCCGCGTCCTCGACGACCTTGAGGTCATGGCGGCGGGCAATGTCCATGATGGTGTCCATCTCACAGGCGACACCGGCGTAGTGCATGGCGATGATGACCCGCGTCTTATCGGTGATGGCCTGCTCGATCTTCGTCTCGTCGATGTTCATCGTATCGGGGCGGATGTCCACAAAGACGAGCTTTGCCCCGGCCAGCACAGCGGCGGTGGCGGTGCTAGAGAAGGTGAAGCTGGGCAGAATGACCTCGTCACCGGGGTGAATATCGCACAGCAGCATGGCCATGTCCAGCGCCGTAGTGCCGCTGGTGGTCAGCAGGACCTTCTGGGCGTGGAAGCGCTCCTCCAACCAGGCGTTGCACTGCTTGGTAAAGGCGCCGTCGCCGCAGATTTTATGAGAGTCGATGGCCTGCTTGACGTAGTCGAGTTCGTCGCCCACGCAGGGCGGTACGTTAAAAGGGATCATAGTAAAAGCCTTCCTTCCGGCTGGATTTTTATAATCGTATTTAGTATAACACAGTTTGCGGTATTTGTCACTTTATCGCGGAACAGATTTGCGCAAAATCGCCTTATTTTTTTATGCGCGCGTCGTTGTAGGCGCGGATCATAATGGCCGCAAACCAAAGCATGACGACGCTGAACACCACAAAGCTGACGGCGGCGACGGAGGTCAGCGACGGGATAAAGTGCGTGACGGTGTAGACAGCCAGCGGCACGGCGGCAATGTACGGCATTTTGCTTTGCTGCCGCCCTGCCAGCCGCACCAGCACGAGCGCCGCGCCCCAGAACAGCCACAGGTCTGCCGCGCGCAGCACCGGGGCCAGCCGTGCCCACGCCCCGCCGGTCTGGCTGCCGCAGAGGATCAGCTCCAGCACAAGCCCCGCCGCGCCGAACACGGTAGGCAGCCTGGTTTTGGAGGTCAGCAGCAGATAGCCCACAAGGGCCAGCACGGTGAGCGAGACCTCCTGTATGGCGGCATTTTCCGGCACGGCCAGCAGGGCGCGCCCCGCCGCCGCCACACCGACAAGCAGATAAGCCAGAGCGGTTTTATTGCGTTTGTCCATGAATGTTATTCTCCTGTTTCTTGCGATTGTTCGCGGGATACCCCTCTTGGCCCCCTCTGCGAGGGGGCTGCCGCCGCAGCGGCTGGGGGAGAGAAGCTTGCGACAGCCCGAAATATTTCGGGCAATGGCACAGTTCTCTCCCTCCGGCCCTGCGGGGCCACCGCTCCCCTTCTGGCGCTGCGCGCCACCTCCCCCGTCCCGGGGGAGTCTGTCTCGCAGAGGGAGGCAAGGAAGGCGAGCGGCATATATTCGTATTTAATTTAATTTTTATTATACCTCTTTTATAATCCCCTTGCAAGCGCTGGCGCGGCGGCGTATAATGGGGATGTTTATACAAGAAAATGTGCGTTTTTTGTATAAAACTACATCAATAAGCGAGGTTTTGGGATATGGAGTTTTCTCGTCGTCTGGACCTGTTCGGGCCGGAGATTTTCGCGGCGCTCAACGACAAAAAGGTCGCGTTGGAGGCCGAGGGCCGTCATCTTTACAATTTAAGCGTCGGCACGCCGGATTTTGCACCGGCAGACTACTTGAAGCAGGCGCTCATCGACGCCGCACAGGACAACGAAAACTGGAAGTACAGCCTGCGCGACCTGCCCGAGATGCTGGAGGCTGTCTGTGGCTACTACAAGCGCCGCTTTAACGTGGACACCATCACCCCCGACGAGGTCATGAGCTTCTCCGGCAGCCAGGACGGTATCGGCCATCTGGGCCTGGCGCTCTGCAACGACGGCGACCTGGTGCTGCTGCCCGACCCCTGCTACCCCGTCTTTATGACCGGCTCCAAGCTGGGCGGTGCCGAGCCGTGGTACTACAAGCTGACGAAGGAGAACCACTTCCTGCCCGACGTCACCTCCATCCCGGAGGACGTGGCCCGCAGGGCCAAGCTCATGCTGGTCAGCCTGCCCGCCAACCCCGTGGGCAGCATCGGCACGCCGGAGCTCTACGCCGAAATCGTCGATTTCTGCCGTAAGTACGACATTCTGCTGGTACATGACAACGCCTATAGCGATATTATCTTTGACGGTGCCCACGGCGGCAGTATCTTCAACACGCCGGGTGCCGAGGAATGCGCGGTGGAGTTCTTCTCTTTGAGCAAGAGCTTCAACGTCACGGGCGCACGCATCAGCTTTTTGGTGGGGCGGCGCGATGTCATCGCCGCCTGCAAAAAGCTGCGCACCCAGATTGATTTCGGTATGTTCCTGCCCATTCAGAAGGTTGCCATTGCTGCCCTGACCGGCCCGCTGGACGGCGTGCGGCGCCAGTGCGGCGAGTACCAGCGCCGCCGCGACGCCCTGTGCGGCGGTCTGCGCGGCATCGGCTGGAATGTGCCCGACAGCCACGGCAGCATGTTTGTCTGGGCCCCGGTGCCCGCCGGGTACAAGACGAGCATGGAATTCTGCCTGGCTCTGATCGACAAGGCCGGCGTCATCTGCACCCCCGGCTCGAGCTTTGGCCCGAGCGGCGAGGGCTACGTCCGTTTTGCCCTGACGATGCCCGTTGAGAAGATCGGCGAGGCCGTACAGGCGATCAAAAACAGCGGGATCCTGGGGTAATTTGCCCGCTTTTTAAGGCGGCTGAGGGGGTGCTGTGTTTGCCCGCCGGGCACACGCGGCAGCCGCAGACCCTCCGAACCGATGCAGGCATCGTCCCCTACAGCGTAGGGGCGGATTCCATATCCGCCCGGGCAACTTGCCCCTGCCGCATACGGCCAGCGGGCGAACGAAAAGTTCGCCCCGGCAGAGCCATCCTCCCTAATAAAGAACACCGCCGATCCGGGTCACGGGTCGGCGGTGCTTTTTTGAACAAATCATTGATTACTGTGCGTTTTCACGCAGGGCAGCACGCATTTCCTTCTGGATAGCAGGGGTCGTTTCCACCTTCTGCATCAGGGCCGCGATCAGCTCGGGCAGCTGCTTCGCGGGCAACTGCTCTGCAATGACCGAGGCCAAGTACTCAGCGTGGGACATGGCAGGCTCAAACGTGCGGGCATAGGTCTTACCGCTGCGCACGAAGCCAACCTCCCGCAGAACACCCTTCTCCATCAGGCTGTTCAGCATCGAAAAAATCGAGCGTTCCTTCCATTTACGGTCAACACAGGTTTTCACGACTTCCGTCTGTGCCATCGCGTGATCCGCCTGCCAAAAAATTTCCATGATCTGTTGTTCGCTTTTTGTCAGATGCACGTTGGTATACCTCGCTTTAAAAATTGTCTACACTTCTATAGTATCCGCTTGTCAGCAAAATGTCAATGAGTTTCCGAAAATTTTTTCAAGTTTTTCTGGTTATTTCATAACAGTTTGCAAATCTGACACATTTAGCGGGCAGCTTCGTGTATTTCCCGATTTATATCATAGATTCGACAGTTTACAAATGTGTGGCATATATGTGGCACGTTCTGCCGCATCATGCCACACATTTGCCGCATATGGTATTTGTGTACCCCCCCCGTCATTTTTTAGTTGATTTCATCCTCTTTGCGCCGTTCCTGTCATTCCGCCGGCCACCGGCCGCGCAGGTACTCGAGCGCGCGCTTTTCCAGCCGCGAAACATTCCGCCGCGCCTATTGTAAACGATTGGCCCTAAGAAATCGCTTCCAACTCACGGAAGCGGAATTTGATGATGATTTGTTTGTTTTCGGTCAGTTCCACACGCTCGATGAGGCTGACCAGAAGCTCCCGGCTGGTGTAGGCAGAATCCAAAAACTGCTGCACCAGCTCTCTTGCTCGGTCTTCTGTGCTGACCGGGCTTTCTTTTTGTGATTCCAGCTCTTTCAGCTTCTCTTCCAGAGAAGTTCTGCCCATCTTTACTCGCTGATAGATGCGCTCGAAGTCCGCTTCGGCAAGAAGTCCGGTCAGCCGATCCATATACATCTTATCCAGGTTGGCAGTCAGACTGTCGATCTTATTCTGAATGGACTGGATTTCTGCTTCATGGTTTTCCGCCTTGCGGGCTTTCTCTACTGCATCGGCAGCAATTGGCTGAAGCTTATTTGGATCAAGATAGGCTTCACAGACTTCTCTTACTTTAGCCAGAACTGCTTCGGTAACGACCTGCTCTTTGATGGAGTGGCAGGAACAGACACCTGCTTTGGTGAAACGCTGGTAGGTTCGACACACGAAAAACAGTCGATCTTCACCGGATACCGGCGGACGATTTAGCACCGCCATTGGATAACCGCACTCATGGCAGAAAATCAAGCCTTTTAATAAGAAGTCATAGGTTCTGCTTCGGGTGTGCCTGCGGCTGTTGACCAGCATCCGCACCTTCTGAAAGGTTTCTTTGTCAATCAGCGGTTCGTGGGTGTTTTCAACTACAACCCAGTTTTCCCGATCTTGTTTCAGACATTTCTTGGACTTGTAGCTGATTTTCACCGTTCGTCCTTGAACCATATTGCCCAGGTAGGTTTCGTTCTGCAGCATTTCAGAAATGCGTTCGCTGGACCAAAGTCCGGCATAAGGACCTTTGCGTCCCATATTCCAGCCACAGTAAGTTGCAGGCGTCGGAACACCTTCTTCGTTGAGAGTCGTCGCAATCTTTCGGCAGCTCATACCATCCAATGCCATGGCGAAGATTCTGCGCACCACAGGAGCCACTTCCTCGTCGATGACAATTTCGTTTTTCTCCGTCGGATGCATCTTATAGCCATACATGGGCTTGCCGCCAATGAACTGACCTTTCCGCTGTTTATCCCGCTTGACGGATTTGATCTTCTTGGAAATGTCTTTGGCATACATATCGTTCATAATGGCACGGAACGGGGTAATGTCATTGGCGGTGGATTCTACACCGGTGTCAATACCGTCCAACAACGAAATGTAGCGCACTCTCTTTTCGGGGAAGTATCTCTCCATATAATGACCGGTCATGATATAGTCACGGCCCAGACGGGATAGGTCTTTGGTGATAACCATGTTGACCTTCTTGGCTTCGATATCCTCAATCATGCGCTGAAAGTCAGGGCGGTCAAAACTGGTACCGCTCCAACCATCATCGACATAGGTATCGTAAACGGAAAGGCGATGCTGCTGAACAAATTCATTGAGCAGGGATTTCTGGTTTGTTACACTTTGGGATGGTCCTTCGGTCTCATCCTCCTTTGATAAACGGATGTACAATGCGACATGGTAATCCATAGGGTTGCTTATTTCTAAGTACATAGTTTCCTCCTTGAAATAAGCGACCACTCATCGCAAACATTGTACAACGGTTTCCTCAGATGTCGCAAGGATGCGGACAAGATAAAGCCGAAAAGACTCCTCCAGCAACTCAGCGAGGTTCTTTTCGGCTTCGGTATATATGCAGTGCACAACAGGCAAGGTTTGTTTCATACGTTCTACCTCCTTTGTTCATCGTATGTAAAGGGGCAAATTTTCTTGCCTGTCCATGTTGTGAAATTGATCCATTCCGTGACAGGAATGGAATTGTCTATGGGAAACTCGAAATTGTCCTTGGATTCCATGTATGATTCCTCTTTCTTTCGTTATTTGAAATATGATTTGATTCCACAAGCATAGCGGCCACCAGCCAAAGCCGGTGACCGCCATAATCTGAAATCAAAGTTTATATCCTATTCGACACTACTTCCCGGATATAAGGGCGAACCCCCGGTCCGGCTGCTGGAAACAGCTCCCACTTCCTGTACCACATTGTTGGCAGTACCGCCGACGCCTTGAGAGCATCGCCACGGTGTGTATCATGATTGCTGACCCTTCGCTTGAGGTATGTGTTCCACGCCACCTCTCCCGGACCGTTAAGCGCTCCGCTGCCGATCAGGCAGCATCATGGCGTCAGAGCAGCCGGGACGCACCTGCCGACGCTCCTTGGGTTGCGGCAAGGTCAGTTGTATGTAGCCGGTGATTCGGATATTCGGTTGCCAAGGTACATAAGGGGAAAGAGGGCTTTTTGTCCCTCTATACTATAAAGATGCAGGTTAGCCTTATTTTGTTGATGAGAAAATCAAAAATAGCAAAATGCACAAATATAGCCGCGGTATTTACGCACTTTTGCCAACTTGTGTCTGCGTTCTTCATAAAAAATCAGCCATACACTGTAGTGTATGACTGACGTATAATTATTTTAGGAAGTTTACCAATCGTCTCAGCAGCTTAGCGCTTCGGTCTGCATTCGGATAAGCCTTCTCTCATAAACCGCAGCCGCTATGCACCAGCGGAGGAACTTTTTCGTTTCTCCTTTTTTCATTACGCTACTGTCCTTTCCTCACACTGTCCTGTTTTCATTTGACGGCTTCGGGTACTTGATCAGGTCATACATCTTGCCATAGGCGCCAAGATTGTGCGTTCCTGCTAGTTCCATGCCCAGATGGACGTATTTTTCGCACTTAGATTTGGCATCCGTTTCCAGAATCACCGGCACGCCCAGCCGATTGCCCTCGGCAAAGGCAATGTCCAGCACCTTTCGCATATTGACAGCCCCTTTTGTCTTATTTTTGCCCGTAATAAGCGTTTTTCTCATGCTTACGCAGATAGTGCTTGTCCAGCAATGGCTGTTGGATCTGCCGCAAAGACGGGTTTAGCCGCAAGCTGTGATCATTCATGAATGCCGTCAGTCCAGCAAAACAGCTACAGCCGTTCTTTCGATTTCCAGAGCCTGACGATAGCGTGCCAGGAATGCCGCAAAGCCCTCAATTTCCCGCTGCTCCGCCATAACCGTGTGGGCTTCCGCCTCCGAAAACACCTTGTCTTCCAGAAAATCCTCCAGAGTCTCCCCAGACCGGTGCCACAGCAGATATCCGCACAGCAGCGCCATGCCATAGGGTCCTCCCTCTCCCGCTGTTTCCATAACAGCCACAGGCGTCCCGGTGGCCGCGGACAGGATCCGCTGTCCCACCTCCGGCGTCTTGAAGAATCCGCCGTGGGCATAGAGCTTGGTCAGCTCCACTTTTTCCTGCTGCGTCAGAATATCCAGCCCGATTTTCAGGGTGGCAAGGGCAGACAGGAGGTGCGTCCGCATAAAGTTTCCCAAGTTCAATCGGCTGTCCGGACTGCGGGCCACCAGCGGGCGTCCCTGATTCAGGCCCAAAACAGGCTCTCCGGAATAGAAATTGCAGCTGACCAGCCCGCCGCCATCCGGGCTGCCCTCCAGTGCCTTTCGGAACAGCAGGGTATACAGCTTTCCCGGCTCCTGGGGCGCACCGATCGCCTCCGCAAATTCCTCAAACAGAGAAACCCACGCGTTGATGTCCGAAGTGCAGTTGTTGCAGTGTACCATGGCGACGGGAATCCCCGCGGGCGTTGTCACCATGTCAATTTCCCGGTGTACCGCCATTTTACAGTCCGTAACCAGCATTGCGAAATCTGAAGTTCCGGCGGATACGTTGCCGGTTCCCAACCGGACAGCATTGGTAGCTGTCATACCGGTTCCCGCGTCTCCCTCACAGGGTGCCAACGGGATTCCCGGCTGCAAATTTCCGGAAGGATCCAGCAGTGCGGCCCCCTCCGGAGTCAAAATTCCCGCTGGGGTTCCCGCAGGAACCGGTTGGGGAAGAATTTGCTCCAATGTCCAGGAATAGCCCATTTCCGCCGCCAGCGCGTCAAATTTGTGGACCATCTCTTTGTCGTAGGCGCAGCTGCCCCGGCCAATGGGGAACATGCCGGAGGCCTCGCCCACGCCCATGCGCTTCTCTCCTGTCAGCTTCCAGTGCAGGAAACCCGCCAGCGTCGTAAGAAACGAAATCTCCTTTACGTGTGGTTCCCCGTTCAGCATGGCCTGATACAGATGGGCAATACTCCAGCGCTGGGGAATATTGAAGCCAAACAGGGCGGTCAGCTCTTCCGCAGCCTGTTCCGTCATGGTATTTCGCCAGGTTCGGAACTGCGCCAGCTGGTTTCCTTGTGCGTCAAAGGGCAGATAGCCGTGCATCATACCGGAAACGCCAATGGCCCCCACCTGCCGGATGGTCTGGCCGAAGCGCTGCTGAACCTGCCGCTTCAAGTCCGCGTAACAGGTCCGGAGTCCCTGATAGACCTGGTCCATGGCATAGGTCCAGACCCCATCGACCAGCTGGTTTTCCCAGGCAAAGCTGCTGGAAACCAGCGGCCGGAAATTCCTGTCCACCAGCACTGCCTTGATTCTGGTCGAACCCAGTTCAATACCGAGGACCGTATCCTTCAGCTCCATATGTTCCCCCTTTTCAGCGCAGCTTCCAGGCGATGTCCTGCAGCACCAGCTGCTGTTCCAGCTTCTCTTGGGTGGTGTCCTTGTCGATATGGACATACTCGATACCCATAATCGCGGCCCAATCCCGCATCTGCTCGGCAGTTACGTCATAGCTCAGAACCGTATGGTGGGCACCGCCTGCGGTGATCCAGCATTCCACACCCGTAAGCAGATCCGGCATGGCCCGCCACATGACCCGGGCCACAGGCAGATTTGGCATGTCCATAATCGGATCCACCGCCTCGATATCCTGAACGATCAGCCGGAACCGGCCACCCATATCGATCAGACTCGCCACAATGCCTTTCCCCGCCTTGCCGTTGAATACCAGCCGGGCAGGATCCTTTCGGTTCATGCCAATGCCCAGAGGATGTGTTTCGATCCGGGGCCTTCCCTGGGCCACGCTGGGGCAGACCTCCAGCATATGTGCACCCAGCGAATACTCTCTGCCCGGCTCCAGATGATAGGTGTAGTCCTCCATAAAAGCGGAAGCGCCGTTTTCGTCTTTGCCCATGGCTTTCATGACCGCCAGCAGCGCCGACACTTTCCAATCGCCCTCGCCGCCGAAACCGTAGCCCTGCACCATCAGATCCTGGGCCGCCAGACCAGGCAGCTGCTCCAGGCCGTACAGATCCTGGAAGGTATCCGCGAAGGCCCGGCAGCCCTCCCGGTCCAGCATCCGCTTGATGGCGATTTCCTCCCGGGCCTGATAGGCAACGGCCTCCCTGTTTTCCGTGGCAAGATCGTATTTTTCCAGATACGCCGCCATTTGGGCCTTGACCTCTTCTTCCGTAACCGTGGCCATTTCTGCCACCAGATCGCCTACCGCCCAGGTATTGACCTGCCAGCCGAATTTCAGCTGGGCCTCGATTTTATCGCCCTCGGTCACGGCAACATCCCGCATATTGTCTCCAAAACGCATGACCTTCATGTTCCTGGACACGGCAACGCCAATCGCCGTTCGCATCCAGCGGCCCAACCGCTCCGCCGCGGTAGGGTTTTGCCAATAGCCCGCAATGATTTTCCGCGGCAGGCGCAGCCTTGCCCCCGCGAAACCATGCTCCCGGTCTCCATGCGCCGCCTGGTTCAGGTTCATGAAATCCATATCGATCTCGTCATTGGGGATATCCCGGTTATATTGCGTCACAAAATGGCAGTAGGGCTTCCGCAAAACCTCCAGACCGTTGATCCACATCTTGCTGGGCGAAAAAGTGTGGCACCAGGTAACCAGGCCGCAGCATTTCTCCTGATAATTGGCCTCCCGCACAACTGCGGAAATCTCTTCAGCGGATTTGGCGGTTCCCTTGTATACCAGAGGATATGGCAGCCTTTCCGTCAGATAAGCCGCCATCTCCCTTGCCCGGGCGTCCACCGTTTCCAGCACTTCCGGTCCATAAAGGGTCTGGCTGCCGACGATAAACCAGAATTCGTAGTTTTTCATAAATGTCTCCCTAAGAAAATCTCCCTTTGGCATCCGCAAACCCGGAAACATCCTGTTTGCTCCGATGTCTGCAAATGTCAAAGGGAGATTGTTAATCATTCACTGCTTTTTCAAAGAATGTATCGGTGTGCGCTTTGCGCCATTAAGGAATCAATCCCAAATTGGTAGAAACCTGCGTGACCTGCATCATGGTATACAGCATCGCTATGGTAAAGCTCCCCAGGTAAATGCTCCCGGTTTCCTTGAAATACCGTCTGGTAATCAGGGTTGCCACAGGTACCTGTACCAGGAACGGGAACAAATTGTGGGTTCGCATAGCGTTGAAAACAAAGGTTCCGGTCTGAGCATAGACGATGTACTGGATAGAAATCAGGATCGCCAAACCCAGGAAATTTGCCAGACAACTCAATGTCGTGACCGCCCACTCCGGCATCCCCTTGATTCGGTTGCCACCCTCAACGACCAGAGAGTTGACCAGATAGAAGACCGCAAACGCAGGGAGATAGGCCAGCCAATACATTACCTTATTGGCATTGAAAGTGCGCATAGCAATGAGCCAGAAACGGAAGTCTGTAACAAAGAAGAAGTCTGCAATAAAGACAAAGGCGTAGGCAGTCAGGAACGTCATAAAGGCCAGCAACAGACTTTTAAAGAAATTGGGTGCGCTGGTTTTGTAACCCCAGCCTTCGGTAGACATTCCGTACTTCCGGCTGAACAGAAAATAGGACAGCAAAAATACGGCCAGAATACAGGCAGATGCAACCAGTGCCCAGGCGGCAATCTCCGTTGTTGTACCTTCGCCAAACCACTTTGTAACCGTCATAGGTGCAAAGGACTGCTTGCCAACCCAGTAGTGCATAACCGGCATCGCAAGTGCCGCCGGAAGCAGCATATTCAGCACGTAACCTACCCAATAGACCCAGCGCTTTTTCGGTGTATCCAGTGCGGGGGCCTCCGGAAGAACTTTATTTCCTCGTTTCAGTGTAGAGAAGAAGGGAACCGCATCCATAATCCAGGAAGCGAACTGGAACAGGAACAACAGAATACCAGCAAGCCCAAGGCCATTGAGCAGCTGCTTGCCGAGCCAAACCTGATTACTGGGGTCAATGTAGCTGTAACCATCCGGCACACCCAAGCAGGTGTAGAAGAATTCCGTTACATCACGAGAAGTATTGGTAGAGAATGTATTCTGCGGATGAATCTCAGGGTTCTGATAGTAAACGCGGTAGCACTCCTTACCGTTAATCTCCCCCTGATAATACTTGCCCTCCTGAACAGGCCCCTCCGCTGTAGGGTCTACCTGGTGGATAAAGTCCAGTGCCGCCTTGCTTTCCAGAATATGGGCAGGATCATTGCCCGCATCGGGCTGACGGAAGAAATATTCGTCGTATTTGCCAGCAATGACGCCCCAATCAGAATCCGCGTAAACTGGTTCTTCAATCCCCTCAAAAGTATAGGGGACATACTCCGGGTCATAACCAATTTCCAGACATGCCTTGATTTTGTTGACCCCCAGGCCTCTGGCTTCCTGCTCCACATAGTACTTTAGCGTTGTCGTGGTGATGGCAGCGCCCATGGAATGGCCGCAGATTCCAATTTTGTCCATGTCAACGCAATCCAGATTGTTGCAGGCGTATTCCAGCAGATAGCGCATATTGGCAAAGTTCATAGATGGGTCGACGAAGCCTCTTGGCGTAGAACTGCCATGCCCAAAAGCGTCTCCGGAGATTACGATAAAGCCACGGCGCGCTAATTCCACCATATTCATGTCCTGCATTTGCAGGTTGTGCTGGCTGCCATGCTGTACAATTACCAGAGGCAGCTTATGATCTGCGCTGGCCTGCTCGGGAATGTACATCTGCGCATACAGCTCCGCACCATCAGCAACCACCAGATTCACTTTGTGAATTTTTACTTTCCCGCCATCACTTTGCACCAAATTGGATCCAATCATACTCACGAGGATCATAGCGACCGCGATGATCAGCCAAAATCGCTTGGGCAGCTTACTCTCTTTCATGTTGTTATCTCCTTTAGTTCTTTCTGTCTGTGATACGGCGTTTCTATCTGTGATACGGCGTCGCGATCACCGTACAACATACATGGACACTGATTATTTCGCCCTGTCTTTCTTTTTGTCTCACATTGGCGTTTTTCATAAATATAGCTTGTCTTTTTCTTTCTTTTGTGTTAATATTACCCCACCACTTCATGATTTGAAAGTCTTTCTTTTTTCTGTTATAGACATTTATTGACTTATTAAGGAGATTTGTCTAATGTTAGCAAAATTTGAGAAACGAGCGTATGCAGGCAATGAGCACGTTTGGGTAGGCAAATACAGGAACTTACACAACATCTCACATTGGCACATGGAACATGAATTAATAGCATGCCGTGAGGGAAGCGCTCAGGTTATGCTGGATGATACCATGTTCAACATTACCCAGCAGCAATGTATCTTCTGTCATAGTGGCTGCGTTCATTACATCAGCGCAAGCCCGGACAGTCTTCTACTCGTCTGCCTGTTCAATGAGAAGATGTATGATCCCATTACCTCCCCCTTCACATTAGAAAACCCAGTGTTTGAGGACCGGTATGGCATTCTTCCAAAGCTATCTGAAATAAGACATGAACTCCAGAATCAGCCTATCTTCTTTGAATGCCGTACAGAAGCCATGATAGGAGAAATTTTAGTTGACGTCTTTCGAGGAGAACCATTAAGGAAAGCTCAGTGGCAATTCAGTGACGTAATCACCCGCTATAAGCAATTGCTGAACCATATTGATCTGGAATATGAACACATCACATATCGGAATGCCGTACAATTTATGAATATGTCTGATGCTTATTTCTCCCGCTATTTCAAGCGGCAGGCTGGCATGACCTTTTCACAATACCTAAATGTAGTACGCATTGAAAAGGCTGTACAGCTGCTTGACAGTGCCCCGACTATGAAAATTACAGATGTCATGCTGCGCTGTGGATTTAATACAATTCGCAGTTTCAACCGTGTCTTTAGAGAAGTCACTGGCTTTACCCCCACTACGCTACCCCCCGGCTATGTACTAAATACTCGCTCCGTACCCACCATTCAAGGCAGTTTTGACCCCACATTGTCTGATGCGGAATTGTTGAATGAATAACGAAAATGAAGGGGCTGTCTCAAAACGATTTTTCAAAATCCCTGCCCCTGATATTTCTCCCGCACACAGACAAGTCCAACGAAAATGTAGGGTTTCTTTTCCTTGTCCATGCGGTCTTGCAGGGAAGCCCCTCCCCGCTTGATAGCGATACCAAATCGCAGAAGGCGCTTCAGGGTGGAGTTGCGCAGTATTCCGCAGGCAATGGGCCACATCGTCTTGAGTCCCATCTTCTCCTTTGGCAGCTTATAGGCGATATAGCCCTCGCCCCGCTCGCTGATAGTGTGCAGAAAGCCGCCCCGCAGCACCCCGCGCACATAAGCGCAGATATAGTTTGCAGTGGCTTCTTTCCCGGAAAAGGCAGCGGCCATTCCCGTTTCCTCTCCGTAGTCATAATAGCCGAAAGCGTGGCCGATACCATGGATGGATTTCTCGTCCAATGTTGTAACTTTCATTGTATTTCACTTTCCTGATTCTGCTGCGCATCTCCCACTGTCTCGCCGTCCGCCAGAAAGCGTTCCAGCTCCGACGCAAGCAGCGCTGGATGATTGATGATACCAATATGCCTTCCTGCTATTATCTGACCTTCATGCAAAAATCGCAGCGGTCATTGCCGCGCCCCAGCGTCATGCTTCTCTCCCAGATCAGCTTCGGATGCAGGCCGGTATAGCTGATGTCATCGCTGTCGCAAAAGCAGCGGCACAGCTCCGGGCAGCCGTATTCTGCGCAGGTGTCGTGATAGGGACACTTCATCATATCCACACGCCAGACGCCGTTACCGGTCTGCAGTTCTTTTGGGGCAAAGCCCGCCGCCGGGCCGAAAACGCTCCGGGTGGATTTGACAAAAACGCCGGGAACAAGGCGGTAAAGCCCCGGTATGTGCAGCAGGGCGGCAAGCTGTTTGTGACTCGTTC
>OHWH01000356.1_pt1 | contig 38244 bp, 30 predicted proteins | sample 1579701 | NCBI WGS metagenome assembly OHWH01 (sample SAMEA3882515, study PRJEB24775) | human gut metagenome | biome: human-associated habitat; feature: intestine environment; material: feces | place: Netherlands | collected 2009/2010 | reverse complement strand
GAGGCAGTTCAGCGCCATCACAACCAGCACGAGAAAGCCGATGACCAGCAGGATACCGGTCATGCCGATGAGCATCATGGGCAGGGTGGTCATCCAGGAAGAAAGATGAAGCATAAAGGCACCTCCGTTAAGCCATCAGGGAAAGGATCAGTCCGCCGGCAAGGACGGATGCGATCTGCCCGGAAACGTTGACGCTGATGGAATACATCAGTAGGAAATTCTGGTTGTCCTCGGCCAGACCCATCTTGTTGACCACGCGTCCGCTCATGGGGAAGGCCGAGATGCCTGCCGCGCCGATCATGGGGTTCAGCTTTTTGCCCTCGGGCAGGAAGAGGTTCACCAGCTTGGCGAACAGCACGCCGCCAGCGGTATCAAAGATAAAGGCTACAAGACCCAGCGCCATGATGAGCAAAGTGTCCGGCCGGACAAACTTGTCGGCGGTCATCTGCCCGGCTACGGTCAGACCCAGCAGCAGGGTGATGAGGTTTGCCAGTACGTTCTGGGCGGTCTCGCTCAGGGAGTTCAGCACCCCGCATTCCCGCAGCAGGTTGCCGAACATCAAAAAGCCCACCAGCGCCACGCTGGCCGGGGCTACCAGACCGGCGACCACCGTGACCACAACAGGGAACAGGATCTTGGTCAGCTGGGTGACATTGCCTTTTTCGTAGGGCATACGGATGCGGCGTTCCTTCTGGGTGGTCAGCAGACGGATGACCGGCGGCTGCACGATGGGCACCAGCGCCATGTAGCTGTAAGCTGCCACCATAATAGCGCCCAGATACTGGGATTTCAGGGTGTTTGCCACAAAAATGGCGGTGGGGCCGTCCGCTGCGCCGATGACCGCAATGGACGCGGCGTCCTTCATATCAAAGAAGAACCCGGCCAGAAACAGGGTGAAAAAGATGCCGAACTGTGCCGCTGCGCCAAACAGCATGAGCCACGGCTTTTCCAGCAGCGGGCCAAAATCGATCATGGCACCGATGCCGATGAACAGCAGCAGCGGGAACAGCTCGTTGGACATACCTGCCTCGAACAGGGCAGAGATGGGGCCAACGGTGTCTCCCTGCGTGATGGCACCGGATGCGGGAAGGTTGACCAGAATGGCACCGAACCCCATGGGCAGCAACAGACTGGGCTCCATCTTTTTGACGATGGCAAGGTAAATGAGCAGGGCACCGATGCCCCACATGACCACCATCTGCCATGTCAGCGCCCCGAAGTTTGAAAAGAGCGCGGCGAATGTGTTCCAGAAATTCATATTGTTTTTCTGCCTCCTTTTGTTTTGATGCTGCGGCAAGAAAAAAAGAGACCCTTGCCACAGCGTAAGATCTGTGACAAAAGTCTCAAGCGAACACATGACATCGGGCATTGCTGCCGTGATGACGCTGCCATGCAGCGGCCTGCCGAAAAAAGCCTTGACCGGCGGGCTGCCCTTTACTCCCCTTTATCATTTTTATTGATACCAGAAACTGCCGCTTCTGTCAAGGGGGAAAATGCGGTTTTGCGCAAAAATCCAACCGTGAAAAGGCCAACCGGGAAAATCCGCAGATTTTCCCGGTTGGCAAACTATAAATATTTTTTGCTTTAAATCGTCAGTCCACCACCGGTACATCCAGCCCGAACTCCTGCGGGCGGAAGCGGGGACAGACGTTCTCGGTGATGCAGATGACCGAAGCAGCAAGACGGCTGCCGATCTCGCAGGATTCTGCCAGCGTTTTGCCGTAGGTCAGGCCGATGACCGTGCCGGCAAAGAAGGCGTCCCCCGCGCCAGTGGTGTCCATGACATCCACCTTTTTGGCGGGTACGATGCCGCAGTCACCGTCTGCACAGGCATATACCGCGCCCTGCCCGCCCATGGTCACCACCATGCTGGGAATGTTGGCGCTGCGCACGTTGCCCGTGAGCACCCGGCACATCTCGTCCGGGGAGAGGTGGTCGTAGTCGTCCGAGAACAGCAGTCCGGCCTCCTGCTGATTGCAGACGAAGCAATCGATCTGCTGCAAAAAATCCCGCCGCTCCATGGCAATGCTCATGTTGGAGACCACGGCAAACACCTTTTTGCCGTACTTTTTGGCGTAGCGCAGGGTCTGCTTCACCGTTTCTTTCTCGAGGTCCAGCTCCAGTGCAATGGAATCGCAGTCTGCAAAAATGGCGTCGCCCTGCTCCTGTAATAGGCCGGTCAGCGGGGTGGTGTCCGGCCGCTTGGAGATGGCGGCGTGCACATCGCCGTCGTTGTCAAAAATGGCCAGCCATGTGCCCATGCCGTCCGGCACTTTCTGGATAAAGCGGGTGTTGACCTTGTGCCTTGCCAGCTTGTCGATGACGTCCTGTCCCATGCCGGTGTCGTCTACCAGACCCACAAAGGTGGGGCGCAGCTCCACGTTGGCGATATCCTCCACCACGTTGCGGCTCACACCGCCGTGTACCTGCTCGATGCGTCCGGCGTTGCGCCCGCCGGGGATATAGGTGGAAAGGGGATAGCCCTTGATATCCACAAAAACAGCTCCGATGACTACGATGCCCATAAACGATAAACCTTTCTGACTTCAGTTGATTTTACCTGTAGATTTTACCTGTATTATACAGGAAGCAGACAAAAGATGCTATCCCTTTGCCGTTTTTTGCGGAAAAATATCTCTCGGTCACGCCCCCTTTCCGTGAAAAAGGGCTTCCGAAAAGTCCGCAGACTTTTCGGAAGCCCAAATAAAAAATAATTTTTCCTCTGATAATGCCCAGAGCGCAGCGGAGGGCATTCTGAATCAGCCCCTGTCACATCGCCGTGCGGGCGGTGCGCACCAGATACTCCATGGCCTGCACCGGGTACTGCCCGGCGGCGGTCTCGCCGGTGAGCATCAGGCTGGATGCGCCGTCCAGTACGGCGTTGTAGATGTCGCTCACCTCGGCGCGGGTGGGTACAGCCCGGGTGTGCATGCTGTCCAGCATCTGGGTCACCACCATAAAGGGCACCCCGGCTGCCCGGCAGGCGGCAGAAAGCTGCTTCTGGCAGCGGGGCAGCTCCCATAGGGGCATCGCGTTGCCAAGGTCGCCCCGGGCAATGACCACCTCGTCCACCAGCGGCAAAAACTCCGGCAGCGCCTGTACGCCCGCAAGGTTTTCAATTTTGGCAAGAATCTTCAGCCCGGGTGCACCGGCCTCTGCCAGCGCCTGCCGCAGGTTGCGGATATCCGCAGCGCCGCGTACAAAGGGCAGCATGACCCCGGTAACGCCGCAATCGGCGGCGATGGCAAGGTTCTCCTTGTCCTCGGTGGTCAGGGTGGGCATCTGGATATCTGCCCCCGGTGCGGCCAGACTTTTGCGGCTTTGCAGCACCCCGCCCCGCATTACGGTACACACGAGCGCATCCGGTTCCGCGGTGTCCACCCGTGCCAGCAGCTTGCCGTCATCCAGCAGCAGCTCCTGCCCGGGCTGCACGCTGTGCACCAGCGCGGCAGGGCAGGGAATGCCCTGCGCGCCCAGACGCACGGTCTGCCCGGCGGTCAGGGACAGCGGCTGCGGCAGACGACCGATGCGTAATTCCGGCCCCTGCAGATCAATGAGCAGCTTTTTGACCCCGGCTTTATGCAGCATCACCAGCCAGTCCTTGTGCGCTGCCAGCGGCCCGTGAGAAAGGTTCATGCGGATGCCGGTCATACCGGCTTCCACCATCTGCTGCAAAAGCTTTACATCGGCACAGGCAGGGCCGATGGTTCCGTAAAAATCCATAATTCCTCCTGCAATTCACGTTTTCTTTCTATTGTAGCATGACCGCGCTGCAAAAGATAGCCCGGCGGCGCACAAAAAAACACCGGAAGCTGATGCAAAGCCTCCGGTGTCTTTTTATGATGCCTTATGGGGTTTACTGCTACACTTTGCACCGCCTGCGTTCAGTACAAAGCTTACAGCTCCCTCTATTTTTAAAGGTTGTACTTAGTTTACAGCATTTCGGGCGGTTCGTCAAGAGCTTTTTCCAGCTTTTGCCGGCAAAAACCGGAATATCACAACATTATCACAACTGCAGCTGGTGGTAGCACGCGCCCTCCATGGTCTTCCAACAGGCGGTGCTTCCCTCCAGGGTCATGTAGCTGTGGGCGGTGTTTTCCTTGGGCAGGCTTACAGAGCCGGGGTTCAGGTAAAGGCTCCCCTGCCCGAAGTTTGTCCATGCGGGCACATGGGTGTGACCGTGGAGCAGAATGTCCCCCGGGGCAAGGGGCGGCAGATGGTTCAGGTTGAACACATGGCCGTGGGTGACGTAGACCAGCCGCTGCCCCACCGGCAGCACGGCGTAGTCTGCCAGCACCGGGAAGGTGAGCACCATCTGGTCTACCTCGGCGTCGCAGTTGCCGCGCACACACAGCAGCTTGGGCGCAAGGCTGTTCAGCAGCGGGATGACCTGCTTGGGGGCGTAATCCCGGGGCAGGTCGTTGCGGGGGCCGTGGTAGAGTAGGTCTCCCAGAAAGAGCAGACGGTCGGCCTGCTCCCGTTCAAAGGCCTGCTGCAGCTGCTGCGCATAATAATAGGAACCGTGCAGGTCTGATGCGATCATCCATTTCATATACAATGCCCTCCCTCAGAGCCGGTTTGCCTTATTGTAGCGCCTGCTGTAAAAATGGTCAAGTGATCACAAAAGTCATACTTTTGCACCAAAACCCCTTGACACGCCGCTGAGGATGTGGTATTCTGCTAAAGTTGCAGCCCGCAAATGCGCAGGCTGCATATCGCGGACAGCTGCCGCGATCATAAAAACCGTGTGGATTTTTACAGCAACATTGCTACTTTTCGCCACACAATGACCTCACAAGGGTCATTGTGTGGCTTTTTTGTGCGCCGGAAACCGGCTGCAGGCCGGTGCTGCGCCTTCCACGCTTTGAACTTTTACAGATAGCAGGTGAATTTTTTTCAATGAACGAAACTTTTATGAAGGAGAAGCCGGTGCTGCCGCTGCTGCTCTCGATGGCGCTGCCCAACGTGGTCTCCATGCTGGTGAACAGCCTCTACAACATCGTGGACAGCCTGTTTGTGGCGCGCATCAGCGAGGACGCCATGACCGCTTTAAGTCTGGTGTTCCCTATCCAGAACTTTTCCAACGCCATTGCCATCGGCTTTGGCATCGGCATCAACGCCATGATCGCGCTGTATCTGGGCGCGGGCGACCGCGAAAAGGCCGAGACGGCCGCCACCCACGGCTTTGTGCTCAGCCTTGTGCACGGCGTGGTGATGATGGCGGTCAGCATCGCCATCATGCCCGGCTTTCTGCGCCGCTTTACGCAGGACGAGACACTGATTGCAGCCGGCATCACCTACTCCACCATCGTGTTCCTGTTTTTGGTCGTGAACATGGTCTCGCTGGCCTTTGAAAAGATCTTTCAGGCGGTGGGCCGCATGAAGGTGTCCATGGTCGCCCTCATCACCGGCTGCGTGTGCAATATTTTGCTGGACCCGGTGCTCATCTTCGGGCTTGGGCCGGTGCCTGCCATGGGCATTGCGGGCGCGGCACTGGCTACCGGCATCGGTCAGGTGCTCAGCGTGGTGGTCTACCTTGTGGTCTACCTGCGCACCGAGCTGCCGGTGCGGCTGCGCCGCAGCTGTCTGCGCCCGGACGCGGCGCTGGACGGCAGACTGTACGCCATCGGCGTTCCGGCCATCCTGAATCTGGCGCTGCCCTCGCTGCTGGTCACCTTCCTTAACGGATTGCTGGCGGCTTTTTCTCAGAGCTATGTGGTGGTGCTGGGCATCTATTATAAATTGCAGACCTTTTTGTACCTGCCTGCCAACGGCTTCGTGCAGGGTATGCGTCCCCTCATTGGCTATAACTACGGTGCGCGGGAGCACGCCCGGGTGAAAAAGCTGTTCCAGCTGACCCTGCTCATGAGCGCAGCCATCATGGCGGCGGGCACTGTCATCTGTCAGGTTGCCTCCGGGCAGCTGATGGGGCTGTTCACCCAGAACCCCGAAACCATCGCCGCCGGACAGACCGCACTGCGCATCATCAGCATCGGCTTTGTCATCTCGGCAGTCTCCACCACCGTCTCCGGTGCACTGGAGGGGCTGGGCAAGGGCGCAGAATCGCTGGTCATCGCCCTGTGCCGGTACGTCATTTTCATCATGCCGCTGGCTGCACTGCTGTGTAACTGGCTGGGCGCAGACGGCGCATGGCACGCCTTCTGGCTTACCGAGGTGCTGGCGGCGGTGGTCTCCGGTATCGTCTACCGCCGGGCGGTCACACATAAAAAATAAGAATTTCTGATAGGGGCGTTTCATAACGTCCCTATTTTTCATTGACACTACGGGAAAAGTACGGTAAAATAATTTTCGTGTTTTGACAAAAACTGTCAGTGCGCAAGATATTACAGAGGATGTGGAAGTATATGATCGAGACCATTGCCGCCGTCAATCAGGCGGTGAACAGCTTTATCTGGGGCATCCCCGCCATGGTATGCATCATTGGCGTGGGGCTGCTGCTCAGTGTCCGCACGGGCTTTTTGCAGATCCGCAAATTCCCTTACGCCATCCGCACCACCGTGGGCCGGATGTTCCGCAAGCGGGATGCTTCGGACGGTGCCATGACCCCTTTTCAGGCGGTGTGCACCGCGCTGGCGGGCACAGTGGGCACCGGCAACATTGCCGGTGTGGCGGGTGCTATTGCCATCGGCGGCCCGGGTGCCGTGTTCTGGATGTGGTGCTCTGCGCTGCTGGGGATGTGCACCAAGTTTGCCGAGGTGACGCTGGCCGTGCATTTCCGGGAGCGCAGCGATACCGGCGAGTGGGTGGGCGGCCCGATGTACTATATTAAGAACGGCCTTGGCCACCGCTGGCAGTTTCTGGCCGTGCTGTACGCACTGTTCGGCGTGCTGACCGTGTTCGGTACCGGCAACGCAACGCAGGTGAATACCATCGTGGCAGCGGTGGATACCGCCCTGCTGGAATACGGGCTGGTGGGCGGCAGCTTTCTGCCAACCCTCAACCTCATCGTGGGCATCCTTGTGGCGGTGCTGGTGGCGCTGGTGTTGCTGGGTGGTATCAAGCGCATTGGCAGCGTAAGCGAGAAGCTGGTGCCCTTTATGGCACTGTTCTACATTGTGCTGTCGGTGGGCGTGGTGGTGCTCAACTTCTCCCGCCTGCCCTATGTGCTGGAATCCATCGTGGCGGGTGCGTTCAACCCCGCTGCCTTTACCGGCGGCACCATCGGCAGTTTGTTCGTCAGTATGCAAAAGGGCGTTTCTCGCGGCATTTTTTCCAACGAGGCCGGTCTTGGCACCGGTTCTATCGCCCATGCCTGCGCCGACACCAAAAAGCCGGTCAAGCAGGGCATGTTCGGTATTTTTGAGGTGTTTGCCGATACCATCGTCATCTGCACCCTGACCGCGCTGGTCATCCTGTGCAGCGGCACCCAGGTCAGCTACGGCGCAGCGGCGGGTGCTGAGCTGACCATCTCCGGCTTTACCACCACCTACGGTGGCTGGGCGTCTATCTTTACTGCCGTGGCGCTGTGCTGCTTTGCCTTTTCCACCATCATCGGCTGGGGTCTGTACGGCTCCCGCTTTCTGGTGTTCCTGTGCAAGAGTAACAAAGTGGCGCGCCCCTTCTTTGTGGTGTATGCTCTGGTAGCCATTCTGGGCGCTACCATGGATCTTGGTCTGCTGTGGAGCATCGCCGACACCTTCAACGGCCTGATGAGCATCCCCAACCTCATTGCATTGCTGCTGCTTTCCGGTACGGTGGTGCAGCTGACCCGCGCCTTTTTTAAATCAGAAGGGTGAGCGGCAGCTCTGCCCATAGTGGACAGAAACGCCGGAACGCGGTATACTGAGAAAAAACAACGGTGGCTATGCACCACAGGAGGTTTTAACGTGGAAAACTTTAACGAATTGCTGCAGAAGTATGCAGATTTTATCGTCCGGGTGGGTGTGAACCCGCAGCCGGGGCAGACCCTGATTATCAACTGCCCGCTGGAAGGTGCCCCGCTGGCACGGCTGTGCGTGCGCAGTGCCTACGAGGCCGGTGCGCGGGACGTGCAGGTGAACTGGCAGGATGACGCCGTTACCCGCATCCGCATGGAGATGGGCAGCGAGGAGGCACTGACCGACCACAAAGGCTGGCAGCTGCACCGCTATCTGGACTACGCCGAGAGCGAGGGCAGCGTGTGCGTGCTGCACCTCATCGCGGACGACCCGGAACTGTTTGCCGGGCTGGACGGTGCCAAGATCAGCCGGGTGAACAGCGCGAACCGCAGCTTTATGCAGCCGTGGCGGGAGTACACCATGAACGACCGTGTGCAGTGGTCCATCGCCGCCCTGCCCGCAGAGCCGTGGGCAAAGAAGATGTTCCCGGAGCTGGACACTGCAGCCGCCATTGAAGCACAGTGGAAGCTGATCTTCGACACCTGCCGCGTGACCGGCGGCGACCCGGTAGGGGAGTGGCAGAAGCATCTGGACCGCCTGAACGAGCTGGGCGCAAAGATGAACGCCCTGGATCTGGAAAGCGTGCATTTTGAAAGCGCCAACGGCACCGACCTGACCGTGGGTCTGGCGGAACAGGCGGTGTGGGAGAGCGCCGGCAGCAAAAACGAGAAGGGCGTGCCCTTCCTGCCCAACATCCCCACCGAGGAGGTGTTCACCGCGCCCCATAAGGATAAGGTGGACGGCATCGTTTACGGCACAAAGCCTTACGTCTTTAACGGTCAGCTCATCAAGAATTTCCACGTTACCTTCAAGGACGGCAAGGTGGTGGAGCACGGCGCCGACGAGGGCGCAGACCTGCTGGGCCAGCTGCTGGATACCGACGAGGGCGCACGCCACATCGGTGAGGTGGCGTTGGTGCCTGCCTCCAGCCCCATCAACCGCAGCGGCAAGCTGTTCTACAACACCCTGTTTGACGAGAACGCTGCCTGCCACATCGCCTTTGGCGACAGCTACCCCGGCACCACCGTAGGCGGCACCGGCCTTTCCAAGGAAGAACTGGCAGCCCGCGGCATGAACCACTCCTCCCTGCACGAGGACGTGATGATCGGTGCAGAGGACAGCCGCATCACCGGTAAATGCCGCGATGGCCGCACCGTGCCGCTGTTTGAAAACGGCGTCTGGGTGCTGTAAAAAAGCCCCAAAGGGCGCGCAACGGTAAAAAAATTGCGAAAATGCTTGCATAAATCGCAAGAGTATGCTATATTCTAGTAGTACGATATAGTTTAACCTGAAACGTGGGCCGCAAGGTCCGCGTTTCTTGTTTGTTTGGAGGTTTTTTATGGCGAAGCAGTCTGGCGGCAACACCGCGCAGAGAGTGGAAGCGCTTGTCCGTCCCACGGTGGAAGGCATGGGTCTGCGCCTGTGGGATGTGGTTTTTGAGAAGGAAGGGCCGGACTGGTATCTTCGCATCCTCATCGACCGGGACGGTACCATGGATACCGACACCTGTGCAGAGGTGTCCCACGCACTGGACCCCATTCTGGATGAGGCAGACCCCATCGACCAGAGCTATTATCTGGAAGTGGGCAGCCCCGGCCTTGGCCGCAAGCTGACCCGCCCGGAGCACTATGAGGCGCTCAAGGGCCAGAAGGTGCGGGCAAAGCTCATCCGCCCCAACGCTGACGGCGTGCGGGAGCTGTCCGGCATCCTGACCGGCCGCGAGGGCAGCACCGTGACGCTGGAGACCGAAAACGGCCCCGTGACCTTTGAGGTGAACGCAGCCTCCGGCGTGCAGCTGTGCGACGACGAGGATCTGTTCAACTGAGAAGAACCGTCTCTGATGGAGAAAAGAGAACAAAATATATAGGAGGAACCCGAAAAATGACAGCAGCGAATAAGGATTTTTTTGAAGCGCTCTCCATGCTGGAGCATGAGCGCGGCATCACCGCAGAGTACCTGATCGAAAAGATCAAGGCGGCTATCATCATTGCCGTCAAGAAGAACTATGAGGTCGAGGAGGATCACATCCGGGTGGATATCGACCCCGACACCGGCCGCTTTGACGTGGCACTGATCCAGGATATCGTGGCAGACGAGGACTGGTACGACGAGCACGCCGAGATCGGTGTGACCGAGGCGCGCAAGATCCGCAGCAGCTACGAGGTGGGCGACCGCATCATCACCCCGCTCAAGACCCGCGATTTTGGCCGTATTGCCGCCCAGACCGCAAAGCACGTCATCCGTCAGGGCATCCGCGAGGCTGAGCGCAACCAGCAGCTCAGCGAGATCCAGTCCCGCGCACATGACATCGTGCAGGCCACCGTTACCCGCGTGGATACCGAGAAGGGCATCGTAGCGCTGGATCTGGGCAAGGGCGGCGAGGCTGTTCTGCCCCGCAACGAGCAGGTGCCCGGCGAGGTGTACACCGAGGGCGAGACCCTGCAGGTCTACATCGTGGACGTGGTCAGCACCGAGCGCGGCCCCCGCGTGATGATCAGCCGCACCCATCCCGGCCTTGTCAAGCGCCTGTTTGAGCTGGAAGTGCCCGAGATCTTTGACGGCACTGTGGAGGTAAAGGCCATCAGCCGCGAGGCCGGTGCCCGCACCAAGATGGCTGTCTGGTCCAAGGACCCCAACGTCAACCCTGTTTCCGCCTGCATTGGCGAGCACGGCGCCCGCGTGGCCGCTGTTGTGGAAAAGCTGGGCGGCGAGAAGATCGACATCGTCAAGTGGAGCGAGGATATCTCGGAGTTTATCTCCGCAGCCCTGAGCCCCGCCAAGGTGGTCAAGGTGGAGTTGCTGCCCGGCGAGACCCGCTCCTGCCGCGTCACCGTGCCCGACCAGCAGCTGAGCCTTGCCATTGGCAATAAGGGTCAGAACGCCCGCCTGTGCGCCCGCCTGACCGGCTACAACATTGATATCCGTCCCGAGAGCGGCTACTACGGCGAGGACGAGGAGCCCAAGAAGGACGCAGCAGACGCTGAATAAGCCCGGCACCATCTGCCGAAGGAGGGAAACCGGATGGCACAAAAAAAGATCCCTGCCCGCCAGTGCATCGGCTGCATGACCAGCCGCCCCAAAAAGGAGCTGGTGCGCGTGGTGCGCGCACCCAGCGGGGAGATCAGCATTGATCTGGTAGGCAAAAAGCCGGGACGCGGCGCATATCTCTGCCCGGACCCGGACTGCCTGACCAAGGCAAAAAAGAAAAAGGCGCTGGAGCGCTGCTTTGAGCAGCCGGTTCCCGCCGAGGTATACGACGCGCTGGCTGTACAGCTGGCCGCAGCCGCAAAGGAGGCAGCAGCCGATGGCAAAAAAGAATAACGCCCCCGCAAAACCCAAGCTGCCCCCGGAGGAGGCGCTGTATCAGGCCGTGAGCCTGTGCCGCAAGGCCGGTGCGTTGACCATGGGCTTTGATGCCGTGGAGGAAGCCTGCGTCAAAAGCAAGGCATGGCTGGTGATGACCGCATCGGACATCAGCCCCAAGACTTTGCAGCGTTTGAACTACGCCGTGGGGGACTTGGTGGACGTGTTCACCATGCCGCTGACGCAGGATAAGCTGGCCGATATCAGCCACAAGCCCGTGGCTGTTTACGCGGTGACCGACCGCAACCTCGCAAAGCTCTGCTTCGACCGCCTGTCGGACTGCGGAGCAATCAAAAATGAGGAGGATATGAGCGAATGATCGTAAAATATAAAGTGAGTGACTTTGCAAAGGATCTGAACCTTTCTGCAAAGAAGGTACTGGACGAACTGGCCGCTATGGGCAGCACCGGCAAGAAGAACAGCTCCAATCTGGAGGAGAACGAGCTGAACTACCTGCTGGAAAAGTTCAGCAAGGCAGGCAGCGTGGCAAATCTGGACGAGTTTTTGAACAGCGCCAAGGCTCCCAAGGAGGAGCCCAAGGCTGAGAAGAAGGCCGAGAAGAAGGCTGAAAAGAAGCCCGAGGCTCCCAAGGCTGACAAAAAGCCCCAGCAGCCCGCCGCAAAGGCCGAGCAGCCCAAGGCAAACAATAATAATAACAATAACGGCAAGCACGGCGACAAGAAGCCCGAGCAGCATAAGAAGCGCGAGGAAAAGACCGTTTCCTTCAGCGAACTGGCACGTGAGACCGGCGCAAAGGCTACTGCTGCCCCCGCACAGGCTGTTTCTGTCCGCCGCGAGGACAATCAGGTCACCGTGGATACCCGCACTGTGGATATGAACGTGGATCGCTTTGATGCCCGTTACGATGATCTGGCCTCTACCAAGAACACCGAGAACCGCCGCAAGCCCACTCCGCAGGGCAACAAGCAGAAGTTCACCCAGCGTGGTCAGCGTCAGCGCCAGCAGTTCCAGAAGGGCAAGCGCGAGACTGAGTTCGAGCGTCTGCAGCGCATCCAGCTGGAAAAGGCCCGCAACGCCCAGCTGAAGGTGATGATCCCTGACGAGATCACCGTGGGCGAGCTGGCTGCCCGTCTGAAGCAGCAGGCCGGTAAGGTCATTGCCAAGTTCATGCAGATGGGCGAGATGCACGCCATCAACGACGTGATCGATTTCGACACCGCAGCTCTGCTGGCAGAGGAGTTCCACGCAAAGGTCGAGCACGAGGTGCACGTTACCATCGAGGAGCGCCTGTTCACGCAGGAAGAGGATGCACAGGAGGATCTGGTGGAGCGTCCCCCGGTGGTCTGTGTCATGGGTCACGTTGACCACGGCAAGACCAGTATTCTGGATGCGATCCGTAAGACCAACGTCACCGCAGGCGAGGCCGGCGGCATCACGCAGGCCATCGGTGCATATCAGGTCAAGGTCAACGACAGCCTCATCACCTTCCTGGATACCCCGGGCCACGAGGCATTCACCTCCATGCGTGCCCGCGGTGCCAACATGACCGATATCGCCGTTCTGGTGGTTGCTGCCGATGACGGCATCATGCCCCAGACCATCGAGTCCATCAACCACGCCAAGGCTGCAAATGTCAAGCTCATCGTGGCAATGAACAAGATGGATAAGCCCACCGCAAACCCCGAGCGCGTGATGGAAGGCCTGACCAAGTACGGCATCATCACCGAGGACTGGGGCGGCGATGTGGCCTGCATCCCGGTGTCTGCCCTGACCGGCATGGGCATCAACGACCTGCTGGAGCGCATTGCTCTGGAAGCTGAGGTCATGGAGCTGAAGGCAAACCCCAACCGCCGCGCCAAGGGTGCGGTCGTTGAGGCCCGTCTGGATAAGGGCCAGGGCCCCATTGCCACCATTCTGGTGCAGAACGGCACCCTGCACTCCGGCGACGTCATCATTGCCGGTACCGCTGTGGGCCGCGTGCGTACCATGCGCAGCGACAAGGGTCAGCTGCTGAGCGATGCCGGCCCCTCTACCCCTGTGGAGATCACCGGCCTGACCGCAGTGCCGGAAGCAGGCGACCTGTTCGAGGCTGTTGAGGACGAGCGTCTGGCCCGTGAACTGGCCGAGCAGCGCATCGCTGCCGCCAAGGAGAAGCAGTTCTCCTCCTTCCAGAAGGTCACGCTGGATAACCTGTTCAGCCAGATGGCACAGAACGACATGAAGGAACTGGCCATCGTGGTCAAGGCCGACGTGCAGGGCTCTGCCGAGGCTGTGAAGCAGAGTTTGGAGAAGATCTCCAACGACGAGGTGCGTGTGCGCGTCATCCACGCCGGTGTCGGCGCCATCAGCAAGTCTGACGTCGATCTGGCCGATGCCTCCAACGCCATCATCATCGGCTTCAACGTCCGCCCGGACAACGTGGCCAAGGAAGAAGCTGCTGCCACCAAGGTGGAAATGCGTATGTACCGCGTCATCTACGATGCCATCAACGATGTCACCGACGCTATGAAGGGTATGCTGGCACCCAAGTTCCGCGAGGTCTCTCTGGGCGAACTGCAGGTGCGTCAGGTGTACAAGATCTCCAACGTGGGTACCGTTGCAGGCTGCCGCGTGACCAGCGGCAAGATCACCCGCGACAGCAAGGTGCGCGTGGTGCGTGACGGCATTGTCATCGCTGAGGACGAAATCGCATCCCTGAAGCGCTTCAAGGACGACGCTAAGGAAGTGGCCGAGGGCTACGAGTGCGGCGTGACGCTGGAGAAGTTTGCGGACGTCAAGGAAGGCGACGTGTACGAGGCCTTCAAGATGGAAGAGTACCGCGACTAAGCAAAAAACGAATATATAACAGCTTCCCGGCAGAAAAGGCTTCCCCCGTCCGGGGGAAGCTGTCGAACGAAGTGAGACTGATGAGGGCGTATCTTTCGCAGGTGTGGAGCGTGCGCCCTCATCCGTCGTTTTGGCAGACAAATGCCGCCTTGCCCCGGCCGGGGCAAGGCTTTGGGAAGCTGCCGGACAGAATTTGGAGAAAACTATGTCTCAGAAAAATATGGGCCGTCTTGCGCAGGATATGAAGCGCGAGGTCATTGCCATCATCGGCCGGCTGAAGGACCCGCGGCTGGAGGGCGGTCTGCTGACCGTCACCCGTCTGGACGTGACGCCGGATCTGGATGTGGCAAAAGTGTATGTAAGCGTGATGGGCCGCGCAGACGGCCCCAAGCCCGCAATCGAAGCGCTGAACCGTGCCGCAGGCCATGTGCGCACCGAGGTCAGCAAAAAAATGCACATCCGCAAGGCACCCCGCTTCATCTTTGTGGAGGATGACGGTGCCGCCTACGCCGCCCACATCAACGAGCTGCTGCGCAGCCTGAACGTGAACGGCGAGGAAGAAGCACAGCCTGCCGATACCGAACAGACCGAGGACTGACTGCCTTTGCGGAAAGGATGGATCATTGGATGACAGAACAACTGGATGTGCAGCAGATGGCGCAGCGCCTGCTGGCTGCGGACAACATTTTGATTCTGTGCCACAAAAACCCGGACGGTGACACCATCGGCTGCGGCAGCGCCCTGTACTATGCGCTCAAAGCGCTGGAAAAAACAACGGCGGTGCTCTGCTCCGATGACATTCCGTCCCGCTACGCCTTTACGAACCCACGGCTGTTCAAGGGCGAGTTCGAGCCCCGCACCGTGATCGCGGTGGACGTGGCCGGTTTGCAGCTGTTTGGCGAAAATAACGGTGTTCCGCAGTTTGTACGCCATGTGGACCTGTGCATCGACCACCACGCGGGCAACAACGGCTATGCCGATTTTACCCTTCTGGATGCCAGTGCCGCTGCGGCAGCAGAGCTGCTGTATCAGGTCATCGTGGAGATGGGGGTGACTATCACCCCCCACATTGCAGACTGCCTGTACACCGGCGTTGCCACCGACACCGGCTGCTTCAAGTTCTCCTCCACCACCGCCAACACCCACAAGGTGGCTGCAAAGCTTATTGAAGCTGGCTGTCATGTGGAGGAACTGAACACCCTGCTTTTCGACACCAAGCCCCGTGCCCGCATGGAGGCCGAGCGCATCGCCCGCAACCATCTGGAGTACTATCTGGACGGCCGCTGCGCCCTGATCTACCTGACGAGGGACGAGATCCGGCAGAGCGGGGTAGACCCCGCAGATCTGGAGGAACTGACCAGTCTGCCCATCAGCATCGAGGGAGTCAAGGTGGGTCTGACCCTGCGCCAGCAGCCCGGCGGCAGCTACCGCATCAGCGTGCGCACCGCAAAGGGCGTGGACGCCTGTGCCATCGCACGGCGGCTGGGCGGCGGCGGCCACACCCGCGCAGCGGGCTGTGAGCTGCTGGGCGACCTTGAAAACGCCAAAAACGCGATCCTTGCAGAGGTGGAAGCCGAGCTGGACGCACCGCAGGAGGAAGCATGATGCAGGGCATCCTGATCGTAGACAAGCCCATGGACTGGACTAGCTTTGACGTGGTTGCAAAGCTGCGCGGCGTGCTGGGCACCCGCAAGCTGGGGCACAGCGGTACGCTGGACCCCATGGCCACCGGTGTGCTGCCGGTGTTCTGCGGCGGTGCCAGCAAGGCGGTGGATCTGCAGCTGAACCACGACAAGACCTACCGCGCTACCCTGCGCTTGGGCGCACGCACCGATACCGGCGATAGCACCGGCACGGTGCTGGAGACTGCCCCTGTCACCGCCGGAGAAAAGGAGCTGCTGGCTGTACTGCCGCAGTTTGTCGGCCCGCAGATGCAGGTGCCGCCCATGTACTCGGCGGTCAAGATCAACGGCCAGCCGCTGTATAAGCTGGCGCGTGAGGGCGTGACCGTGGAGCGCAAGGCGCGCCCCATTGAAATCTACGGCATCGAGTACGGCGGCAGCCCGGCAGAAAACGAGTATGTACTGACGGTGCGCTGCTCCAAGGGCACCTACATCCGCACCCTGCTGGAGGAGATCGCCGCCGCCATGGGGCAGAAGGGCACCATGAGCGCGCTGCGCCGCACTTCTGCCGGTCTGTACACCGAAGCAGATGCCCACACGCTGGAAGAGATCCTTGCAGCAAAGGAGCAGGGAACTGCCGCGCTGGAAGCACTGATGCTGCCGGTGGAAAGCGTGTTCACCCCGCTGCCGCTGCTGGTGGTGGAGCCATGGGTGGAGCAGCATCTGTACAACGGCTGTCCCACCAGCCGCTACCCCGCAGCAGACGGACGCTACCGGGTGCGCAATGCCGCCGGGCAGTTCCTTGGCCTTGCTAACATCAACGGCGGGGTGCTCCGGGTGGAAAAACTGTTCGTGGAACGTAATTGAGCAATAAAGGAAACAAGACCCATGCAGATCATTTCTCAGTTTGCCCCGCTGCCGCTGGCACAGCCCGCAAAGGGTACCGCCGTGGCCATGGGCTACTTTGACGGCATCCATATCGGCCACCGGGCGGTGATCGAAGGGGCGGTACAATGGGCAAAGACCCATGATGCAGCCCCGGCGGTGTTCACCTTCCGCCTGCCGGTGGAAAATAAAATGAAGGGCAAGCGCCTGCTCTCCACCGAGGATAAGCACGCCCTGATCCACAGCCTTGGGGTGGAGTATTACCTCACCCCTGATTTTGAGGCGATCAAGGCACTGAGCCCGGAGGAGTTTGTGCGCGGCATCGTGGAAAACTGCCACGCCCGGGCGCTGTTCTGTGGCGAAAACTTCACCTTTGGTGCAAAGGCTGCCGGTACGCCGGAGCTGCTGCGCACCCTCTGCGCCCCTCTTGGGGTAGAGGTAGTGGTGGTGCCCATGGCTCAGTTTGAGGAAAAGCCGGTGTCCTCCACCCGCATCCGCACCGCGCTGGAGGGCGGGGACATCCCGGCCGCCAACGCCATGCTGGGCATGCCCTATGCCATCCGCTTTGCGGTGCAGCACGGGGCAGGGCTGGGACACACCCTCGGGGTGCCCACCATCAACCAGCTGTACCCGCAGGGCTTCCAGATGCCACGCAGCGGCATTTATATCACCCGCACCTGCATCAACGGGGTGTGGTATCCCTCGGCCACCGGCTTGGGCAGCCGCCCTACCGTGAACGATGACGCCACCAAGGTGACCTGCGAGACCTTTATCCCGGGCTTTTCCGGTGACTTGTACGGCACCGACCCGGTGGTGGAGTTCCACGCTTACCTGAGCCCCAGCAAAAAGTTTGATACGCTGGACCAGCTGCGGGACTGCATCAACGATGCCGCTCGCCGCGCACAGGAATATTTTGCATAACGCATCAACAGCGGAAAAATTATTTTTATTTGGGGTCGAGAAACGCCTGTGGGCGTTTTTCGACCCCTTTTGTCATGAAGGAAAACAGCATTTCCGGCGTCTGCGGGCAGAAAAAACCGCACTTCGGGCAAAATAGACACATTTCCGTGCAACAATGGCAAATGTTTGTTAAACAATTATCTATCTCATATCCTTGCAATGCACGCAGTTTTTGTTTATAATAGTAGCTGTACGGGGCAACGCCCCGATTGTGAGCGAGACTCTGGTTCAGAATTATAACTTGAGAGGAGTTTTTACCATGGGTTTAGGTAAGAAGACGATCGACGATCAGAACTACTGCGGCAAGAAGGTGCTTGTCCGCTGCGATTTCAACGTCCCGATGAAGGACGGTGTCATCACCAACGAGAACCGCATCAACGCAGCACTGCCCACCATCCAGAAGCTGGTCAACGATGGCGCAAAGGTCATCCTGTGCAGCCACCTGGGCAAGCCCAAGAACGGCCCCGAGGCTAAGTTCAGCCTGGCTCCCGTTGCTGTGGCTCTGAGCGCAAAGCTGGGCAAGACCGTTGTGTTTGCTGACGACGACAACGTTGTGGGCGAGAACGCAAAGGCTGCTGTGGCTGCCATGAACAACGGCGACGTCGTTCTGCTGCAGAACACCCGTTTCCGCAAGGAAGAGACCAAGAACATGCCCGAGTTCAGCGAGGAGCTGGCTTCTCTGGCTGACGCTTATGTGGACGACGCCTTCGGCAGCTGCCACCGTGCACACTGCTCCACCGCAGGTGTCACCGACTACATCAAGGATACCGCTGTCGGCTACCTGATGGAGAAGGAAATCAAGTATCTGGGCAACGCCGTCAACGACCCCGTCCGTCCCTTCACCGCTATTCTGGGCGGCGCTAAGGTCGCTGATAAGCTGAACGTCATCTCCAACCTGCTGGAGAAGGTCGATACCCTGATCATCGGCGGCGGCATGGCTTACACCTTCGTCAAGGCTCAGGGCTACGAAGTGGGCAAGAGCCTGTGCGATGACACCAAGCTGGACTACTGCAAGGAAATGATGGCTAAGGCCAAGGAGAAGGGCGTCAAGCTGCTGCTGCCCGTGGATGCAGCCTGCATCAAGGACTTCCCCGATCCCATCGACGCTCCTGTGGACGTGACCGTGGTGCCTGTCACCGCGATCCCCGCTGACATGGAGGGCTGCGACATCGGCCCCGAGACCATGAAGCTGTTTGCTGACGCTGTCAAGGCTTCCAAGACTGTTGTCTGGAACGGCCCCATGGGCGTGTTCGAGAACCCCACTCTGGCAGCCGGCACTCTGGCTGTTGCTAAGGCTATGGCTGAGAGCGATGCTACCACCGTCATCGGCGGCGGCGACAGCGCAGCAGCTGTGCAGCAGATGGGTCTGGGCGACAAGATGACCCACATCTCCACTGGCGGCGGCGCTTCTCTGGAGTATCTGGAGGGCAAGGAACTGCCCGGCATCGCAGTCATCCAGAACGCATAATTTTTCCGGCATCACAATGGGTGCGGCGGCATTTACGCCGCCGCATCTTTTCTTTTTGTGCAGGCAATTTGTAAATAGTTACGAAGGTAAGGAGAAAATAACAATGGATAAGGCAAAGCGCAAGGCTATTATCGCTGGCAACTGGAAGATGAACAAGACCGCCTCCGAGGCTGCTGTTCTGGTGGATGAGCTGATCCCCGCTGTGAAGGACGCTACCTGCGAGGTGGTCATCTGCACTCCGTTTACCGATCTGGTCACCGCTGTGGCTAAGACCAAGGGCACCAACATCCATGTGGGTGCCGAGAACGTCCACTTTGAAAAGTCCGGTGCTTTCACCGGCGAGATCAGCGCCGATATGCTGGTGGATCTGGGCGTGGAGTACGTCATCGTCGGCCACTCTGAGCGCCGTCAGTACTTTGCAGAGACCGACCAGACCGTCAACAAGCGCACGCTGGCTGCTCTGAATGCCGGCCTGAAGGTCATCCTGTGCGTGGGCGAGAGCCTGCAGCAGCGCGAGGAGGGCGTTACCGAGGAGCTGGTCCGTATGCAGACCAAGATCGCCCTGCGTGACGTGACCGCTGAGCAGATGGCAAACGTTGTCATCGCCTACGAGCCTGTCTGGGCCATCGGCACCGGCAAGACCGCTACCTCCGATCAGGCAGAGGAAGTCTGCGCACAGATCCGCAAGGTGGTGGGCGAGCTGTACGGCGAGGCCGTGGCCGAGGCTACCACCGTGCAGTACGGCGGCAGCATGAACGCCAAGAACTGCGAGGAGCTGCTGAGCAAGAAGGACGTGGACGGCGGCCTGATCGGCGGCGCATCCCTGAAGGCTCCTGACTTTGCAGTTATCGTCAATGCAGCCACCAAGGGCTGAGCAACTGCCTTTTCTTAACTAAGCTGTTTCAGCGCCCGGCTGCGCCGTTTTTTCAGCGCTGAGCCGGGCGCTGATCTGTTTTTACAGCAGCCGCTCGGGTGTTATGCACCCGCTGGCTGCACCTCCGCAGGCAGGGCTCTGGCCTTGCCCGCAACGCGTGATAAATTCAAAGGAGATTCAATTTTATGGCAAAGAAACCTGTTCTTCTGTGCATCATGGATGGCTTCGGCTGGGTGCCGAACGAGACCTTTGGCAACGCTGTTGTGGCTGCCAAGACCCCCCATCTGGATGCTCTGATGGCAAAGTACCCTATGACTACCATTGATGCCTCCGGTATGGCTGTCGGCCTGCCCGATGGCCAGATGGGTAACTCCGAGGTCGGCCACACCAACATGGGCGCGGGCCGCATCGTCTACCAGCAGCTGACCCTCATCACCAAGTCCATCCGTGACGGTGAGATGCTCAAGAACCCTGTGCTGGTCAAGAACATGAAGGCTGCTATCGAGGCCGGTAAGGCCATCCACCTGATGGGTCTGGTGGGCACCGGCGGCGTGCACAGCCATGCCGACCACTGGTTTGGCGTGCTGGAAATGGCAAAGCATCTGGGTGCAAAGGAAGTTTACCTGCACTGCATTACCGACGGCCGTGACACCGACCCCCACTCCGGCAAGGGCTTCCTGGCTGACCTGCAGGCCAAGCTGGATGAGCTGGGCGTGGGCAAGATCGCCAGCGTTTCCGGCCGTTACTACGCCATGGACCGTGATAACAACTGGGATCGCGAGGAGAAGGCCTACGCTGCCTTCGTCTACGGCGAGGGTGAGCATGCTGCCAACGCTGCCGAGGCCATCGAGGCTTCCTACGCCGCAGACAAGACCGATGAGTTCGTGCTGCCCTGCGTCACCTGCGAGGGGGGCCGCGTGCAGGATGGCGACACCGTTATCTTCATGAACTTCCGCCCCGACCGTGCCCGCCAGATGACCCGCATCTTCTGCGACGATGCTTTTACCGGCTTCGAGCGCCGCGGCGGCCGCAAGCAGGTGAACTACGTCTGCATGGCTGAGTACGATGCCACCATGCCCAACTGCGAGGTTGCTTATCCCCCGGTGGAGCTGAAGAACGTTCTGGGCGAGTATCTGTCTGCCCACGGCAAGACCCAGCTGCGCATTGCCGAGACCGAGAAGTACGCCCACGTCACCTTCTTCTTCAATGGCGGCGTGGAGGCTCCCTACGAGGGCGAGGATCGCTGCGTCATCCCCAGCCCCAAGGTTGCCACCTACGACCTGAAGCCCGAGATGAGCGCCCCCGAAGTCGCTGCCGAGTGCGTCAAGCGCATCGAGAGCGGCAAGTACGATGTGGTCATCCTGAACTTCGCAAACTGCGATATGGTCGGCCACACCGGCGTGTTCGAGGCTGCTGTCAAGGCCGTTGAGGCTGTGGATACCTGCGTGGATCAGGTGGTCACCGCTGTGCTGAACGCCGGCGGCTGCGCTTTCATCACCGCTGACCACGGCAACGCCGAGAAGATGATGAACCCGGACGGCACCCCCTTCACCGCCCACACCACCAACGTTGTGCCCTTTGTGGCAGTTGGCTGCGGCGATGTGAAGCTGCGCGAGGGCGGCTGCTTGGCCGATATCGCACCCACCATGCTGCCCTATATCGGCCTGCCCGTCCCCGCCGAGATGACCGGCAAGAGCATCATCGTGGAGTGATGCCAGACGGGATGACCGTATAAACAAACAAAAGGCTGCTGCACATTTTGTGCGGCAGCCTTTTTGCATAAGAAAAATTTCCGTGAAAAGGGAATAGCGGAGCGTCCGCAGACGCTCCGCTATTCCGAAATTAAGAATAGATTTTCCGCTGATGATGGCCAGAGCGCACGCGGAGGCCATTCAAAACGGTTCGCCTGCAAAACGGTAAAGCTTACTTTTTCAGATGGCTATCCCAGCCGCTGGAGGTGGTGGCCTGCTTATCAGGCGTACACCACATGGCCTCTACGTCGTCCAGCGATTCCACCAGCTTCTGCCCCTCTTCCAGCGGCATACAGAACAGGGCAGTGGTCAGGCAGTCTGCCATGCCGGAGTCCGGGCACAGCACGGTGACGCCGTTGTAGTAGGCGGCCGGCCACAGGGTGTCCGGGTCGATGATGTGGTGGTAGCGCTTGCCGTCCACCACAAAGTAGCGCTGGTAGTCGCCGCTGGTCACCAGTGCAAGGTCGCTCATGTTGATGGGCGAGCCGAAAATGGAGTTGGTGTTGGTGTACACCTCCGAGGCGTTCCACGGGTTCTCTACGCCGCCGGTCCACTGGCTGCCGTCCGGCTTTGTGCCGATGGCGCGCAGGTTGCCGCCCACGCTCACCAGTGCGCTGGTCAGGCCCCGGGCTTCGGCGGCGCGGCAGACCATCTCCACCGCGTAGCCCTTGCCCACGCTGCCCACGTCCAGCGACATCTCCGGGTCGGACAGGTAGACCGTTTTGGCCTCCTCGTCAATGACGAGGTCGTTGATATCGCAGTGCTGGGCAACAACCTCCAGTTCCTCCTGCGTGGGCAGGGTGTTGTCTGCCTCGGAGGCGTTCTGTTCGGCGGCTTCGCGGTAGTCGTGCCAGATGCCCAGCACGCTGCCCATGGCAATGTTGATCTTGCCGCCGGTCAGGTCGTACATCTTCTGTGCCAGCTCCAGCATGGAAAGGATGCGGTCATCTACCTGTACCGGGGCTTTCCCGGCGTTTTCATTGATGGTCTTAACGTTCACAACGCCGTCGTAGTCGTTGTAGATATCGTAGAGCTGGTTGTAGGCGATCAGATCCTGATGCAGCGCCTGCATCTGGGTGTTGAACGCTTCCTCGCTCTCGCAGTAGGCGATGACCTGCGTCACCGTGTCGAACACATCATAAAAGATGGTGGTGTACCGGGTCAGCTCCTTTTTGGGCTTGCAGCTGACCAGCAGGCCAAGGCTCAGCACCGCCGCCAGCAGTGCTGCGGTTATGCGGGTGATGCGGCTCTTCATACGGTCTGGCTCTCCTTTGCGGCGGTAAAGGCGGCGTGCTCCTCCTGCAAATGCGCCAGCAGGTCTGCAAACATCCAGTTGCGGTTTGCGGGGGTGACCACCGCCTTGAGCGGGATGGTCACCTGTGCCTGCCGCATCAGGTCCAGCAGGGTGTCCACGTCCTTATCACGGAAGTTTGCCAGCACCAGCGCCGGGGGATAGGCGCCCGGCTCCAGCACCAGCGTTCTGGGGGCTTTTACCTCCACCTCGCCCAGCAGCTGGGCAACGGTCTTGCCGGCATCGGCGGGGGCAACGGGCAGCAGCTTCATGCCAAAGGCGGGCGCCATGCCCTCCAGCTTGCCCCGGTCGGCGGGGGAAAGGTTCCAGCCCAGCGCCAGCGGCACCCCGGCGTTCTGGTTGCGTGCAATGTGTGCTTTCATCTTTAAAACCTCTTTCGGCAGTGTTTTTTCAAAATACGCTTTAGTATACCATAAAATCCGCAAAAAGAAAATGAAAACCCGCCGGTGCACAGAAATCGGGGGTATTTAAGATAAAATACTGCTTGCCTGCGCCCTCATCCGTCTGCTTGCTTCGCGCGCAGCCACCTTCCCCCGACCGGGGGAAGGTTTCCGACTTGGCGAACTTTCCGGCAAAAAGGGACTGCTGAACCCGGTCGGCACAGCAGTCCCTGCGTATAACAATATTCTTTCGGGCAGGCTCAGTTCATTTTTTTGCCGAAGAACTCCACCTCTTTGCCGATGAACTGCATCAGCTCGTCGAACTGATCCGGGGTCAGGCTTTGTGCGCCGTCACACTTGGCCTTGGCGGGGTTGTTGTGCACCTCGATCATCAGACCGTCGGCACCGGCAGCGACCGCGGCTTTCGCCAGCTCCGGCACCATCCATGCGTGGCCGCAGGCGTGGCTGGGATCCACCACCACTGGCAGATGGGTCATCTTGTGCAGCATGACCACACCGGCAAGGTCCAGCGTGTTGCGCATACTGGTCTCAAAGGTGCGGATGCCGCGCTCGCACAGGATGACGTTCTCGTTGCCCTCGGCCATGATGTACTCGGCGCTCATCACGAACTCTTCCAGCGTGTTGGCAAGGCCGCGCTTGAGCAGCACCGGCTTTTTCTGGCGGCCAACGGCCTTGAGCAGTTCAAAGTTCTGCATATTGCGGGCACCCACTTGGATCAGGTCTACGTTTTCAAACAAGGGCAGGTGCTCGGTGTTCATGATCTCGGTCACAATGGGCGAACCGGTGGCGCGGCGCGCCAGCTTGAGCAGATCCAGACCCTCGCTGCGCATACCCTGAAAGGAGTAGGGGGAGGTGCGGGGCTTGAAGGCACCGCCGCGCAGCAGGGAAGCACCCGCCGCCTTTACCCGCTGGGCGCAGTAGGTGATCTGCTCCTCGCTTTCAATGCTGCACGGCCCGGCGATGACTGCAAAGTTGCCGCCGCCGATCTTGACGCCCTCTACGTCGATAACGCTGTCGTCCGGGTGGAATTTGCGGTTGGCTTTTTTGTAGGGCTCGGACACGCGGCGGCAGGTCTCTACCACCGGGTTTGCCAGCACCCAGCTCTCTGCAATGGCCTTAGTGTCGCCGATCAGACCCAGAATATGGGTGTCGCTGCCCTTGGAATCGTTGATCTGCAGGCCCATATCCTCCAGCTCGTGGCAGAATTCGCGCACCTGTACGTCGGGGGCATCCTGTTTGAGTACGATGATCATAGTGTTTTGTCTCCTTTGCCTTTTTCTATCCTGTGAAACGGCGAGGGAGACCGGCTCCTTTGCCGCAGCTTGCAATATCAAACTTCAGTGCTCTGAAGTACGTGACGCCATGATATCACTTCATGAAACTGAAGTCAAGAGAAATTTTGAATTTTTTCCGAAAAAGTGGTAGAATAAGAAAGAAAAGAACCCGCGCAGTCCTTGTTGTGCAATGACTGCGCACCCAAAGGTCGAGCTTTTTACTGCTTTCCGTGGGGTATTACTTCCCGGGGAAAGAGAATCTGCCGGTTACCGCGCATAAGCTCTCCCTTTTGGGGGAGCTGGACGCGAAGCGGCCTGAGAGGGTTCAATAGAATCAAAGAGGGAATAACAATGGGAAAAGAAGCTAAAACCAACGCAATGCGTATTCTGGAACGGGAAAAGGTGGCCTATACCGCCCACGAGTACCCCCACGAGGAGGGGGTGGCGGTGGACGGCGTGACCGTAGCTGCCAGCATAGGCGAGGACCCTGCCTGCGTATATAAGACACTGGTGACGCAGGGCAGCAGCAAAAACTATTTTGTGTTCGTCATTCCGGTGGCGGCAGAGCTGGACTTAAAGGCCGCAGCCCGCAGCGTGGGCGAAAAGAGCGTGGCGATGATCCATGTGGCGGATATCAACAAGGTCACCGGTTATGTGCGGGGCGGCTGCAGCCCGGTGGGCATGAAAAAGCAGTACCGCACCGTCTTTGACGAAAGCGTGCTGACCCAGCAGAAGGTCTACGTTTCCGGCGGGCGCATCGGCACGCAGGTGTGCTGCGCCCCGGCGGATCTGATCCGCGCTGCCCGCGCCGCCACCGCAAAGATCATTTTTTAAAAATCCGGCGCGATATCTGGGATACATCAACACGGCCTTTACATAAAATATACTTGCTGCATAAGTCATACTTAAAAAGAAAAAGGATGGCGAAACTGCACAAAACTTTCGAAAGTTTTTTGACGGCATGGGAACACAAGGGAGAATTTGCCCAAACGCTCTTTGCAAAGCGGTTTTTTTGCCGTAAACTGTATCTAGTACAGGGACGATGCCCCAAAAAACGGGCTTGCATCGCCGCCTGAAAAAACGCTTGCACAGGAAACTGCGGAGGGAAACTTCAATGATGCTGCTGGTGCCGGGTCGCATGGAATGGGGTCACATTCACTGCAATCAGGGGCATGGTGCAACCTTGTGCAAAATGCGCGGACAGAAAAACTGGAAATAAAGGCCGTGGTACAGGTGTACCGCAGCCTTTTTTGTTTGTCGGTCTTGTTGGACAGTTGAGAAAGAGAGGCTTTGGAAAATGGTTCGTAAAGTGGCAGTGATCATGGGTTCGGACAGCGATTGGCCGGTGGTCAAGGGGGCCTGTGCCCAGCTGAAAGCACTGGACATCCCCTTTGAGGCACACATCCTTTCGGCACACCGCACCCCCGCCGAGGCAGCAGCCTTTGCAAAAAGCGCAAAGGCCAACGGCTTTGGCGTTATCCTGTGCGCGGCAGGCATGGCAGCACACCTGGCAGGTGCTTTTGCCGCCAACACCACCCTGCCGGTCATCGGCATCCCCATGAAGGGCGGCGCGATGGATGGCTTGGACGCTCTGCTGGCTACCGTGCAGATGCCCAGCGGCATCCCGGTGGCAACCGTGGCACTGAACGGTGCCAAGAACGCCGCATGGCTGGCTGCTGAAATTCTGGCCCTGAGCGATGACGCACTGGCTGAAAAGCTGGAGGCTGAGCGTGTGGCCATGGCACAGCAGATCGCAGCCAAGGAAGAAAAGCTGCAAAACGAACTGAACGAGCTGTAAAGGAGAACCAATGTCTGATTTTGCATATCCGCTGCATGAGGAGTGCGGCGTTTTCGGCATCTACGACCGTGCCGGTACCGAGGATGTGGCCGCAGCGGCTTATTCAGCCCTGTATGCGCTGCAGCACCGCGGGCAGGAGAGCTGCGGTATTGCCGTCAACGATGACGGCGTGATCACCGGCCACCGGGACCTGGGCCTTGTAAACGAGGTGTTCACCCCGGAGGTGCTGGCAAGCCTGTCCACTACCACGGCACACATGGCTACCGGTCATGTGCGCTACGCCACCGCCGGCACCCGCGTCCGCGCCAACGCCCAGCCCATGATCGTCCGGCATGGCCGCGGCACTATGGCGCTGTGCCACAACGGCAACCTGACCAACGCCGTGGAGCTGCGCCGCCAGCTGGAAAACGAGGGCGCCATCTTCCACGGCTCTTCGGATACCGAGGTTATCTGCTACCTCATCACCCGCAACCGTCTGCGCATGGGCAGCATCGAGACTGCCATTAGCAAGACCATGGACGTGCTGGAGGGCGCATACAGCCTTGTGATCATGTCTGCCACCAAGCTCATCGCGGTGCGCGACCCCCGGGGCTACCGTCCCCTGTGCATCGGCACCCTGCCCGGCGGCGGCTACGTCTTTGCCAGCGAGAGCTGCGCACTGGATGCCACCGGTGCCGCCCTGCTGCGGGATGTGGAGCCCGGCGAGATCGTAGTGGTGGATACCAAGACCGGCGAACTGCGCAGCATCAAGGATCACTGCGGCCGCCCGGACACCCAGATGTGCGTGTTCGAGTTCATCTACTTCGCCCGCCCGGACAGCGTCATCGAGGGCAGCTCGGTGCACGAGGCCCGCAAGCAGGCAGGCCGCTTCCTTGCACAGGAGCACCCCGTGGAGGCCGATGTGGTCATCGGCGTGCCGGATTCCGGCTTGGATGCAGCACTGGGCTACTCGCAGGAGAGCGGCATCCCCTACGGCATCGGCTTTATCAAAAACAAATACATCGGCCGCACCTTCATTCAGGGCAGCCAGAAGCAGCGCGAGAACAGCGTGCGCATCAAGCTGAACGTGGTGTCCAGCACCGTCAAGGGCAAGCGCGTGGTGCTGGTGGATGACTCCATCGTGCGCGGCACCACCTCTGCCCGCATCATCAAGCTGCTGCGGGATGCCGGTGCTGCCGAGGTGCACTTTATGGTTTCTGCACCTCCCTTCAAGTATCCGTGCTACTTTGGCACCGATATCCCGGACCAGAAGCTGCTGGTGGCCACCGGACGCACGCTGGAGCAGATCAACGAGGTCATCGGCGCCGATACGCTGGGCTATTTGTCCAACGAGCACGTTGTCCAGCTTGCCAAAAACGCAAAATGCGGTTTCTGCACCGCCTGCTTTACCGGCGAGTATGCCGTAGAGCCGGAAAGTGTGCTTTCTACCGATATTCACGACCGTCACCTGAACGACCGTCCCAAGGACGCCAAAAAGTTAGGAGAGTAAGAACATGGAAAAGAGCTATTCTGAAAGCTACGCCGCAGCAGGCGTGGACATTACCGCCGGTTACCGCTCTGTGGAGCTGATGAAGCAGTATGTCGCCCGTACCATGAACGAGCACTGCATCGGCGGCTTGGGCGGCTTTGGCGGCCTGTTTGAGCTGGACTGCACCGGTTACAAGCATCCGGTGCTGATCTCCGGCACCGATGGCGTGGGCACCAAGCTGAAGGTGGCCATGATCATGGATAAGCACGATACCATCGGTATCGACTGCGTGGCCATGTGCGTCAACGACGTCATCTGCGCCGGTGCAAAGCCGCTGGTGTTCCTGGATTACATCGCCTGCGGCCGCAACGTGCCGGAAAAGATCGCCAACATCGTCAAGGGTGTGGCCGAGGGCTGCGTGCAGGCCGACTGTGCTCTGGTGGGCGGCGAAACTGCCGAGCACCCGGGCATGATGCCGGAGGACGAGTACGATCTGGCCGGTTTCACTGTGGGCGTTGTGGACAAGGAGAAGATCCTGAGCAACGAGACCATGGCAGCCGGTGACGTGATCCTCGCCCTGCCCTCCACCGGTGTGCACTCCAACGGCTTCTCGCTGGTGCGCAAGGTGTTCAACATCGACGCCGACCCCGATGTGCTGTTCTCCACCCCCGCCGAGCTGGGCGGCAAGACCCTTGGCGAGGCGCTGCTGGCTCCCACCAAGATCTACGTCAAGCCCGTGCTGAAGGTGCTGGAAGAGGTGCAGGTCAAGGGCATCTCCCACATCACCGGCGGCGGCTTCTACGAGAATATCCCCCGCAGCCTGAAGAAGGGCTGCTGCGCCCGCATCAACAAGGCAGATGTGCGCACCCCGGCGCTGTTCCACCTGATGCAGAAGGCGGGCGGCATCTCCGAGCACGATATGTTCAACACCTTCAACATGGGCGTGGGCATGGTGCTCACCGTGCCCGCCGAGCAGGCTGATAAGGCACTGGAGATCCTGCACGCCAACGGCGAGCCGGAGGCTTACCGTCTGGGCGTCATCGCAGAAGGTGAGGGCGTGGAGCTGTGCTGAACATTGCCGTGTTAGTGTCCGGCGGCGGCACCAATCTGCAGGCGCTGCTGGACAGTGAGGCCCGGGGCGAGAACCCCAATGGTAAAATTACGCTGGTGGTGGCCTCCAAGCCCGGCGTCTTTGCGCTGGAACGCGCCGCAAAGGCGGGCGTAGAGGGCTGCGTGGTGCGCCGCAAGGACTACGCCGCCAGCGAGGAATTTGACGCTGCGCTGCTGGAAACGCTGCGGGCGCACAAGATCGATCTGGTGGTGCTGGCGGGCTTTCTGTCCGTGCTGGGCCCCAGCGTCATCGCGGCCTATCCGCGCCGCATCCTGAACGTGCACCCGGCGCTGATCCCTTCCTTCTGCGGGCCGGGAATGTACGGCCTGCGCCCCCACGAGGCTGCACTGGCCCGGGGCTGCAAGGTGACCGGCGCTACCGTCCACTTTGTCAACGAGGAGTGCGACGGCGGGCCCATCCTGCTGCAGAAGGCCGTGGACATCCTGCCCGGCGACACCCCCGAGGTGCTGCAGAAGCGGGTGATGGAGCAGGCTGAATGGAAGCTGCTGCCCAAGGCTGTGGCTATGGTGTGCAGCGGAGAGATCTGCTGAAAGCTTGCAGAGCGTTGTTCTTGCCTCTCCCTTTGGGAGAGGTGGCACGGCGTAAGCCGTGACGGAGAGGGCGGGGAAGTTGCCTCCGCAAAGAGGTTCGCCCTCTCAGGCGCTGACGCGCCAGCTCCCCCAAAGGGGGAGCCGAGAGTTGCTCTTTGAAAACAAAAATGCAAGGGAGAACAACAATGGAAAAGATCAACCTGAACGAGTATCTGGCATCCAACGAGTACCCCGGCCGCGGCATTGCTGTGGCAATGGCTCCGGACGGACGGCAGATGTTTATCGGCTACTTTATCATGGGACGCAGCGAGAACAGCCGCAACCGCGTGTTTGACCCCGTGCCCGAGCGCGGCGGCATCTGCACCGTGGCGGCAGACCCCGCAAAGCTGGAGGACCCCAGCCTGATCATTTATAACCCGGTGCTGACCCTTGGCAAGACCCATATCGTGACCAACGGCGACCAGACCGATACCATCTATGACCTGATGAGTCAGGGCAAGAGCTTTGCCGATGCCCTGCGCACCCGCACCTTTGAGCCGGACTGCCCCAACTACACCCCCCGCATCTCCGCGGTGGTGTACGCCGACGGCAGCTACCAGATGAGCATCCTCAAGTCTGCCGACGGCAACGGCGACAGCGTGCAGCGCTATTTCTTTGATTACCCCCAGCCCGTTGCAGGCGAGGGCCACTTTATCAGCACCTACAAGCACAACGGCAACCCCATCCCCAGCTTTGAGGGTGAGCCCCTGCGCTTTGCCTGCCCCCGCACCATTGGCGATTTTGCCCACGATATGTGGAGCAGCCTGAACATGGACAACAAGGTGAGCCTGTTTGCCCGGGTCATTGATCTGGAAACCGGCGAGAGCGGCGATATGATCTTTAATAAATATGATCCGGTGTGCAGCGATTTGGACGATCCCGAAGAGCCGGAGCTGCTGCCCGAAGAGCTGGAACTGCTCAAAAAGCTTGACGCCGAGGAAGAATAAGAGTAAACCTTAGGATATAAGGAGGATGCACCAATGAATGAACTCGCACTGAAGTACGGCTGCAACCCCAACCAGAAGCCCAGCCGCATTTATATGGAAGATGGCTCCGACCTGCCCGTTACCGTGCTGAACGGCAAGCCCGGCTACATCAACTTTCTGGATGCCCTCAACTCCATCCAGCTGGTCAAGGAACTGAAAACCGCCTGCGGTCTGCCCGCAGCGGCCTCCTTCAAGCACGTTTCCCCGGCGGGTGCAGCACTGGGTCTGCCCCTGACCGAGGTGGAGCGCCGGATGTACCACATTGCCCCGGAGACCGAACTCTCCCCGCTGGCTTGCGCCTACGCCCGCGCCCGCGGCGCAGACCGGATGTCCTCCTTCGGCGACTGGATCGCCCTGTCCGACATCTGCGATGTGCCCACCGCAAAGCTGATCCAGCACGAAGTCTCTGACGGCATCATCGCCCCGGGCTACGAGCCGGAAGCACTGGCCATCCTGTCCGGCAAAAAGAAGGGCAACTACAATGTGGTCGCCATCGACCCCGCCTACAAGCCCGCTCCCATCGAGCATAAGCAGGTGTACGGCATCACCTTCGAGCAGGGCCGCAACGAACTGGTCATCAATGCCGACACCATGCTGAACAACTGGGTCACCGAGAATAAGAGCGTGACCGAGGAGCAGAAGCGCGACCTCATCATTGCTCTTATCACCCTGAAGTACACCCAGTCCAACAGCGTGTGCTACACCTATAATGGTCAGACCATCGGCGTGGGTGCAGGCCAGCAGAGCCGCATCCACTGCACCCGTCTGGCCGGTCAGAAGGCCGACAACTGGCAGCTGCGCCACATGGATAAGGTGCTGGACCTGCCCTTCCGTGACGATGTGGCAAAGCCCAACCGCGACAACGCCATTGATGTTTACATCGGCGATACCCCGGAGGATGTCATCGGTGATGACGTCTGGGCCGAGACCTTCACCCGCCAGCCCGAGCCGCTGACCGCCGAGGAAAAGAAGGCTTACCTCAGCAAGGTGACCGGTGTTTGCCTTGGTTCGGACGCTTTCTTCCCCTTCGGTGACAACATCGAGCGCGCCCGCCGCTCCGGCGTGACTGCCATCGTGCAGCCCGGCGGCTCCATCCGCGACCAGCAGGTCATCGATACCTGCAACAAGTACGGCATCGCCATGGCCTTCTGCGGCCTGCGGCTGTTCCATCACTAAGGAAAAAGGAACGAACCCTCTCAGTCGCCTGACGGCGAAAGCTCCCCCTTTCGGGGGAGCTGGCATTGCGCAGCAATGACGGAGAGGGTCATTCAAAAACGGGAAGGTGAATGATATGGCTGAAAAAATCTTGGTAGTGGGCGGCGGCGGCCGCGAGCACGCCATCATCAAGGCACTGAAAAAGAGCCCCGACTGCGGCGAAATCTGGTGCGCACCGGGCAACGGCGGCATCAGCTATGATGCCAAGTGCAAGAACATCAAGGCCACCGATGTGGATACCATGGTGGGCTTTGCAGTGGAAGAAAAGTTCGATTACGTTGTAGTGGCACAGGACGACCCCCTTGCACTGGGCATGGTGGACGCACTGGCAAAGGTGGGCATCCCCGCCTTTGGCCCGGACAAGGCCGCTGCCCGCATCGAGGCCTCCAAGGTGTTCTCCAAGGATCTGATGAAGAAATACGGCATCCCCACCGCAAAGTACGAGACCTTCGATGACCCCGCAAAGGTCATGGATTACATCCGCGCCGAGGGCAAGTACCCGGTGGTCATCAAGGCAGACGGCCTTGCACTGGGCAAGGGCGTGCTGATCTGTGAGAACGAGCAGCAGGCCGCCGACGGCGTCAAGGAGATCATGCTGGACAAAAAGTTCGGCGCATCCGGCAACCATGTGGTGGTGGAAGAGTTCCTCACCGGGCCGGAGGTCAGCGTGCTGAGCTTTACGGACGGCAAGGTGGTCAAGCCCATGGTCTCCAGTATGGACCATAAGCGCGCCAACGACCACGACACCGGCCTGAACACCGGCGGCATGGGCACCATTGCCCCCAACCCCTACTACACCCCGGAAGTGGCTGCGGAGTGCATGGAAAAGATCTTCCTGCCCACCATCCGCGCCATGAACGCCGAGGGCTGCCCCTTCAAGGGCTGTTTGTACTTTGGCCTCATGCTCACCCCGGACGGCCCCAAGGTCATCGAGTATAACTGCCGCTTCGGCGACCCCGAAACGCAGGTGGTGCTGCCGCTGCTGGAAAGTGACCTGCTGCACATCATGCAGGCGTGCACCAACGGCACGCTGGCAGAGCAGGAGGTCAAATTCTCCGATGGTGCTGCGGCCTGTGTCATTCTGGCTTCCGGCGGCTACCCTGTGGCCTACGAGAAGGGCAAGCCCATCTCCGGCCTTGTGGACGGTCAGCTGCCCGACGAGGAGAACGTGACGGTGTACCACTCCGGCACTGCCATCACCGAGGACGGCCAGCTTGTGACCAACGGCGGTCGCGTGCTGGGCGTTACCGCCACCGGCCCGCGCCTGACCAACGCCCTGAGCCACGCCTACGAAGCAGCCGAAAAGATCAGCTTTGAAAAGCTGCACAAGCGCAGCGATATCGGCCTGCGTGCCCTGAAAGCGCTGGCAGAGAAGCAGTAATTAGGAAAAGCACCCTCATCAGTCGCCGCAGGCGAGCTGGATGAGGGCGCGCCTTCAGAAGAATTGAATCATAAGGGGGAACCTACCCAATGGTCTATCGTATTTATGTGGAAAAAAAGCCCGGCTTTGATGTCGAGGCCAACGGTCTGAAAAACGAACTCATCAGCCTGCTGGGCATCAAGGACCTGACCGGTCTGCGCCTGCTGAACCGCTACGATGTGGAAGGCATCGACGAAGCACTGTTCAACCAGTGCGTCAGCACCGTGTTCAGCGAGCCGCCGGTGGATAACACCTACGCCGAGCTGCCCGCTGCCGAGGGCGTGTCCTTCGCGGTGGAGTACCTGCCCGGCCAGTTCGACCAGCGCGCAGCTTCTGCCGCCGAGTGCATCCAGCTCATCAGTCAAGGCGAGCGCCCGCTGGTGCGCTCTGCCCGCGTCTACCTGCTGGAGGGTGCTCTGACTCCCGAGCAGGTGGCCGAGATCAAGAAGTATGTCATCAACCCCGTGGAAGCCCGCGAAGCTTCTCTGGAGCCCAAAGAGACCCTGAAGATGGAGTACCCCGTGCCCGCTGCCGTGGCAGTGCTGGAGGGCTTTAACCAGCTGGATGAAGCTGGTCTTGCCAAGTTCATCGAGGAAAAGGGTCTGGCCATGGATCTGGGGGACATCAAGTTCTGCCAGGAGTACTTCCGCACCGAGCAGCGCGACCCCACCATCACCGAGATCAAGATGATCGACACCTACTGGTCCGATCACTGCCGCCACACCACCTTCGGCACCATTCTGGACGATGTGCAGATCGATGACGCTGTGGTGCAGGAGGCCTTTGACCGCTACATGGCGATGCGCACCGAGCTGGGGCGCGAGAACAAGCCCCGCTGCATGATGGACCTTGCCACCATCGGTGCCAAGGAACTGAAGAAGCAGGGTATCCTGAAGAATCTGGACGAGTCTGAGGAGATCAACGCCTGCACCGTTAAGATCAAGTGCGATGTCAACGGCAAGGACGAGGACTGGCTGTTCCTGTTCAAGAACGAGACCCACAACCACCCCACCGAGATCGAGCCCTTCGGCGGCGCTGCCACCTGTATCGGCGGTGCCATCCGCGACCCGCTGTCCGGCCGCAGCTACGTCTATCAGGCTATGCGTGTCACCGGCGCAGGCGACCCGCTCAAGCCGGTCAGTGAGACCATGCCCGGCAAGCTGCCCCAGCGCAAGCTGGTCACCACCGCAGCCGCCGGTTACTCCTCCTACGGCAACCAGATCGGTCTGGCTACCGGTCAGGTGGACGAGATCTACCACCCCGGCTACGTGGCAAAGCGCATGGAGATCGGCGCTGTTGTGGGCGCTACCCCTGCCTCCCACGTCCGCCGCGAGTGCCCCGCTCCCGGCGATGTGATCGTGCTGCTGGGCGGCCGCACCGGCCGTGACGGCATCGGCGGCGCTACCGGCTCCTCCAAGGCACACAAGCTGGACAGCCTTGAGCACTGCGGTGCCGAGGTGCAGAAGGGCAATGCGCCCATCGAGCGCAAGCTGCAGCGCCTGTTCCGCCGCGAGGATGCCTGCAAGATGATCAAGCGCTGCAACGACTTTGGTGCCGGCGGCGTTTCCGTTGCCATCGGCGAGCTGGCTGATGGTCTGTACATCGACCTGAACAAGGTCACCAAGAAGTACGAGGGTCTGGACGGCACTGAACTGGCCATCAGCGAGAGCCAGGAGCGTATGGCTGTGGCCCTTGCCCCGGAGGATGTGGACAAGTTCATCGCCATTGCCACCGAGGAGAACCTCGAGGCTACCCCTGTGGCCAAGGTCACCGAGGAAAAGCGCCTGAACATGGTGTGGAACGGCGTTTCCATCGTGAACATCAGCCGTGAGTTCCTGAACTCCAACGGTGCAGAGAAGCACCAGAACGTCCATGTGGAAAAGGGCAGCGTCTGGCAGCCCCAGTGGGCCGGCCTGACCTTCAGCCAGAAGATGAAGTCCATGGTGGGCGATTTGAACGTCTGCAGCAAGAAGGGCCTTTCCGAGCGGTTCGACTCCACCATCGGCGCTGCCACCGTGCTCATGCCCTTTGGCGGTGCATACCAGCTGACCCCCCAGAACGCCATGGTAGCAAAGCTGCCGGTGGACGGCGAGACCTCCACCTGCTCTGGCATGGCATGGGGCTATAACCCCTATCTGATGAGCGCCAACCAGTATGTGGGTGCACGGATGGCTGTTATTGAGAGCGTGACCAAGCTGGTTGCCACCGGCTTCCGCTACGAGGACGCTTACCTGACCTTCCAGGAGTACTTCGAGCGTCTGGGCAACAAGCCCGAGCGCTGGGGCAAGCCGCTGGCTGCCCTGCTGGGCGCACTGGATGCGCAGATCGGTCTTGGCATTGCTTCCATCGGCGGCAAGGACAGCATGTCCGGCTCCTTTGAGCAGCTGGATGTGCCCCCCACGCTGGTGTCCTTTGCCACTGCCATTGGCAAGGCAAGCCGCGTAGTCTCCACCGAGTTCAAGAAGCCGGAGAGCACCGTGGTGCTCGTTCGTCCCATCATCGACCCGGAGACCGGCTGCCCCAACTTCTTCTCCCTGAAGGCCAACTACAAGATCGTGGAGAACATGATCGAAGAAGGCATGGTCGCTTCTGCCTGCTCCGTGGGCTACGGCGGCATTGCCGAGGCACTGTTCAAGATGGGTCTGGGCAACCGCATCGGCTTCAAGATGCGTGCGGACATGACCACCCATCAGATGTTTGAGCCCATGTATGGTTCCATCATTCTGGAAATGGTGTCCGATTCTCCCGCCGGTATGCTGCTGGGCGAGACCACCAAGGAGTACACCTTCGAGTCCTGCGGCGAAAAGCTGGATATGGCCGAACTGCAGGAGATCTGGGAGAGCAAGCTGGAGCCTGTGTATCCCTACCGCAAGGCCGGCCCTGCCGTGGAGAAGATCAACGGCAGCCTGACCGCCCCCGCCGCACCCAAGATCGGTGTGGCAAAGCCCAAGGTCATCATCCCGGTGTTCCCCGGCACCAACTGCGAGTATGACACCGCCAAGGCCTTTGCCCGCGCCGGTGCTGACCCCGAGATTCTGGTGGTACGCAACCTGACCCCCGCCGACGTTGCTGAGAGCTGCAAGGCACTGGTCAAGGCTATTGACGCAAGCCAGATCGTCATGCTGCCCGGCGGCTTCTCCGGCGGCGACGAGCCGGACGGCAGCGCCAAGTTCATCGCCTCCTTCTTCCGCAATCCTGCGGTCACCGAGGCTGTGCGCCGTCTGCTGCAGCAGCGCGATGGCCTGATGCTGGGCATCTGCAACGGCTTCCAGGCTCTGATCAAGCTGGGTCTTGTGCCCTACGGCGATATCCGCCCCATCACTGCCTGTGACCCCACCCTGACCTTCAACACCATCGGCCGTCACCAGAGTATGCTGGTGCACACCCGTGTGGCTTCCACCGGCAGCCCGTGGCTCAGCAAGTGCGAGGTGGGCGAGATGCACACCATCGCCATCAGCCACGGCGAGGGCCGCTTTGTGGCTCCGCAGGAGGTGCTGGACACCATGCTGCGCAACGGTCAGGTTGCCACCCAGTATGTGGATCTGACCGGCGTGCCCACCATGGATCAGAGCTTCAACCCCAACGGCTCTGTGCTGGCTATCGAGGGCATCACCAGCCCGGACGGCCGCGTGTTCGGCAAGATGGGTCACTCGGAGCGCAGCGGCGAATACCTGTACAAGAACGTCACCGGCGATAAATACCAGCCGATCTTTGAGGGCGGCGTGGACTATTTCAAGGTTTGATGGTAGAATAAGAAGAAAACCCTCTCCGTCACGCCTGCGGCGTGCCACCTCCCCCGAAAGGGGGAGGTTTTCCGGTACTGACCGGCAGAGCGCAAAAAGCTCCCCACCTCGGGGGAGCTGGCGAGCGAAGCGAGACTGAGAGGGTTGTTTTCAGGAGGAAAACAACCAATGTCACAGCATGATCGCTATATCAGCCCTTTTTCCACCCGCTACGCTTCCGATGAGATGCAGTACATCTTCTCGGACGACAACAAGTTCCGCACCTGGCGGCGGCTGTGGGTGGCGCTGGCTCGTGCCGAAATGGATCAGGGTCTGACCAACATCACCCCGGATATGGTAGCTGAGCTGGAAGCCCATGTGGACGATATCAACTACGAAGTGGCCATCGAGCGGGAAAAGCTGGTGCGCCACGACGTCATGAGCCATGTCTACGCCTACGGCCAGCAGTGCCCCAAGGCAGCCGGTATCATCCATCTGGGTGCCACCAGCTGCTATGTGGGCGATAACACCGACATCATCGTGATGCGGCAGGGTCTTGAGCTGGTGCGTAAAAAGCTGGTGGGTGTGCTGGCAAAGCTGGCACACTTTGCCAAGGAGTACAAGGATATGCCCTGCATGGCCTACACCCACTGCCAGCCCGCACAGCCCACCACCGTGGGCAAGCGTGCTACCCTGTGGGCCAACGAGCTGGTGATGGATCTGGCCGAGATCGACCATCGTCTGGCTACCCTGCAGCTGCGCGGTGTCAAGGGCACCACCGGTACGCAGGCTTCCTTTATGGAGCTGTTCAAGGGCGATGCCGACAAGATCCGCGCCGTGGATGCTTCCATTGCAAAGGAGATGGGCTTTGACCCCAAGGCTGTTGTGCCGGTGTCCGGTCAGACTTACAGCCGCAAGGTGGATGCCTTTATCCTGAACGCACTGGCCGGTATTGGCCAGAGCTGCATGAAGTTTGCCACCGACCTGCGCCTGCTGGCAAACTTCAAGGAGATGGAGGAACCCTTTGAGAAGAACCAGATCGGTTCCTCCGCTATGCCCTATAAGCGCAACCCCATGCGCTGCGAGCGCATCTGCGCCCTTGCCCGCTACCTGATGGTGGATGTGCTGAACCCCAGCTTTACCACCGGTACCCAGTGGTTTGAGCGCACGCTGGACGACAGCGCCAACAAGCGCGTGGCTATGGCCGAGGGCTTCCTTGCCACCGATGCCATCCTGAACATCATGCTCAACGTTACCGATGGTCTGGTGGTGTACCCCAAGGTGGTGCGCAGCCGCCTGATGGCCGAGCTGCCCTTCATGGCCAGCGAGAACATCATGA